>Ga0315279_10000055_pt1 | contig 244187 bp, 236 predicted proteins | sample YL17G06_20_MG_FD_203694 | JGI IMG/M metagenome (GOLD analysis project Ga0315279, IMG submission 203694) | Sediment microbial communities from Yellowstone Lake, YNP, Wyoming, USA - YL17G06_20 | ecosystem: Environmental > Aquatic > Freshwater > Lake > Sediment | place: USA: Wyoming | collected...
TTGTTCCGAAATCCCTGTAGCTTCGGCATCTTATTGCTATGCCGAGACCGCCAACCACTCTTAGAGTGATGCCTTTGGTTTTTGCTTGTTCAACTAGCTGCGTAGCTTCCTGCATGAAGACGTCAGTTGGTATTATGCCATTCCATTCTTGGGGCAGTTCTCTTTTGATTTCCCGGTCCAACATCCAATCCATGGAGGACTTATCACCCTTCTATTCTCTGAAGTTTGACTAGTTTGTCGCCTTTGAATTCGACCAGAAAGGCTCTGACAATTCCTTCCGCATATTCGCTGCCCGGGTTGACACAGTGCGTTTTGCCGATCTTGATGGATCCTGCTGATTCGTGTATGTGTCCATGTAAAGCCAAGAAGGGTTGATATTTTTCAATCATCTTCCTGACGGCCTTCGATCCCACAGGAACCATGACAACGGCTCCGCCTTGGATTATCGGATTCAAGTCCTTGTCAAGAAGTGGTGCCTCATCCAGCTTTGATTCTAAGGGCGGTGCATGGAAATTGAATATTGCTGTTTTCACGTTTTTCACTTTGGAAATGTAGGATTCGAGTCGTTGTTCAAGCTTGTCCTCTGGTTCCTCACGCGCTGTTTTCCATGGGCTTGGATTCACCCATCCGCAGCTTACCATTTCGTGAGAGTCATCAATGTTGATTATCCTATTCTCTCCATCAATGACATTCTTGTGATTCTCAATAAGCTCATCCACATCAAACCTGTCATCATTTCCAGGACAAACAACAATTTTTGTTTCACTTGGAACCTTCTCCGGAATGAGGTCAAGCCACCTCTTTATCGTAGAGAGCATAACCTCATGGAAGACTTCGTCGACTTTCTTGGGGTTTTCAGTCATCTCTTTGTACTCGCTTTCAGAAGTCTTGTATGGGTAGTAGCCTATTCCTCTGATATCCTTGTAAGCGTTCTCTAGTTCGGATGACCCAATTGTGTGATTCTTGCCCATTAGGTAATAGTTGTGTTTGCCATCCTTTCCTTCAACAACTGGAACGATCATTTTTCCCGTCAGGTCTCCGCCGCATATGCCAAAATTGACTTTGAGCATTGCTGAGGCGTTCAGGAACTTTCGCCACGTCCCTTCGGATCCGTGCATGTCAGTTGCGAAGAGTATTTTGGTTGTCTCTTCCTTTTTCTTTCCAAACAAGAAACTCAACGGTGATTCTCCCTCAATTCAAGAGTTTCTATGTTCACCGGTTATTTAAAACATGTGTCAACATGCAAAGTCTTAAATCCAATGAGACCTAAAAAGTGTAAAACTGGGTGTTATGCTAGAAATGGCATCAACTAAACCAGGACTTTTTGCAAGAGAAGCAACTGGACTCGTAAGAGAAATCGGCTTTACCTTGGGTGTCATCATCATCCTAACGCACGTCATCGGACTCGGCTGGCAAAAAAGGGCTTTCCAATTCACAGGACCAAGACCAATGCCTACGGACCTTATGCCTCTCGGACTTCCAGCGATTTTCTGGGCGTTCCTTGTTTGCGGCCTCATAGTGCTTGTCACAGGTTACGCAGCAGGTTACGTTGCAGCAGCAATGCCACGATCAGGCGGCGGCTACGTCACAATCTCGAGAGTAATTCATCCCGTAGTAGGCTACATGTCAGGATGGCTGATGTTCCTCGCCGAAGCATTTTCATTCGGACTCATCGGTGTCGCGGTCTTTGAAGGAGTGTCGATATTCTTCGGAATAGCTATGGCGCCTAATGCAGGACCGGCTTTCGATCCATCAATTCTTTTCGCGGGCGGTCTCATAATAGTTTGGATATTCGCGGGTTTGGCTTTGCTAGGCACTAAGTTGTATGGAAGACTAATGGAAGTGATATTCTACATACCTGCAGCGATCACTGTAATCTTTTTCGCCATGTGGATAGCAGGCGCGCTCAACCCAAGCATTGTTGCAGACGGAGTACTCAAATCCATGGGTGCCACGCCAGAAACATTCGTCACCACAGCTTTGAACACAGGGATGGCAAACAATGTTTCAGGATTCTTTAGCGCTTTCTCCTATGCACTCGCAGGAGCATTCTGGGCTTACATGGGATGGTACGCAACCACGTTTTTGGCAGGCGAAGTCAAAGAAGCAAACAAGAAGCTCCCAATGGTAGTGTTGTCAGCAGGACTAATAGTATTGGTAGTCTATCTAACGGCCTCTTCAATCTCAGCAATGTCTGTCATGAACGTCGCAAAAGTAACGGTCGATGGACACGATTGGAGTTTCTTCCAAGCCTACGCATGGCTCAGTTACGGTGGAGTTCCCTCATCCGCCATTAGTGCTGCAATTCCGAATTTCCAGAACGCGTGGAGCACTGGCATTGCCTCAATGATCGCCAAAGGCATGGGTCTTGACTGGCTCCCATACGTAATCGCAATAGGAGGAGTACTTTGGGTAGCCAACGACATTCCGCCGTTCCTCTTGGTAGCTTCAAGAACGTTCTTCGCAATGTCATTTGACAGAATGATGCCCGAAAGCTTTTCCTACGTAAGCGAAAGATGGCATGCTCCAGTCTGGTCAATAATAATCACGGCTCTCGTTGCTATCCCCGCGTGCATGGCAGAAGCGAACTGGCCAGCAGGCGCAGCGACTTATTTGGCGTTTGCAGGGGTGATCGGAACAGACATCTTCGACGCGTTCTTCCTGACAATGTTCTGCGTGTCCTGTATGTTGCTTCCACTAGAAAGAAAAGAAATCTACGACAGAGCAGCCGTAAAACATTCCATAGGTGCAGTTGTGTCACTCGGGTTCTTAGCAACGATCGGTGCATCATTCTGCCTCTACATATTCGTCAAAGAATCACCGTGGCTTTGGTCACTCTTTACCACCGGCGCAGCCTATGCAGACATAGTGAGCGCAGTTGGCTTCTTCGGATGCATACTAGTGGGAATAATGCTGTACATAGGCTTCATGTACCGCAACACAACTAGAGGCGTAGACATGCGCACACTGTACTTGAGCATTCCGCCAGAATAGTCTTAAATACCCTCCCTTTTTATTTTTTTAACGTCAAAATTATTGGTGTTGCAAAAGTGGACGAACTTAACTTTATCATAGATATGGTTGAAGAACAGCTGGTCAAAGGAAACCTGAGGTGGCTGGCAAATTTCAACGAAGTTCGCAGAGACTACACGGTTGGCAATACACGTTTTCCAATATATGCTTCAGGAAGCCTACAGGAGAGAGGTTTTTTCCTTTCCAGAATATATTCAACTCTTGTCACTCCGAAGTACCTGATCCATTTTCTTCTACATACAGCGCAAGAGGTAGATTCCAAACTTCTGAGAAACATTATTCTGTCATGTAAAGACAAGTATGGGCCTGACGACTGGGTTTTCCTCGTCCTAGTCCAAAGCCAACCGTTAGGAAAAAGTCTCAAAGAAGCAATCACAAGCGTGGACGAAAAAACGATAGGCATAACGGCATACAGTCTGGCATCAAAAGAAAACGTCTTTTCTGGTAATGTTCTCGGAAAAGGGCTATCAAAATACCTCAAACTCACAGAAGCGAAATTTGAAGCTTTTGACCTGCCCAGCTATCTGAAAAGTTTTCTCATAATATTCTTCTTGAGCACTTCGCTCCTAGTCGTAATTGCAGTTTCCGGTTTGAGGCAAGCATTTCAATATATGCCTTTGGCCCTATTGTTTACGGCTGCCCTTTCCACTGTAGTGGGCTACAGCGTCTACAAGTCACGTTATCACACAACTCTGACTTTGAGCGCAAAAGGATTCAAACTCACGCAAGGAAACAGGGTCAAAGATGGCAGATGGTCAGACTACACCGACGTTACCATCTACATCGCACCAAACCGAGAAACATTCCTGAGGCTCCAATCGAAAGAGAGCAAGTTTGACCTTCCAATATCAAGAGCCGGCGTATCTAGAAAAGAAGTCTACAACGTTATCAAAGAGCTTATCCGAAAAAGATAACGTGTCAGCCGATCAAAGGAGTTTCAACAGCAGTATTCCACCAAGGTTTGTCCCACTTTTTGTCAATCTTGGGCAATCCTGCCAAGAGAGTATCAATCCTATCCACAACCTTTGCAATCTCTGTAGATGTCAACCATTTCCCCAACAGTTCGGTTCTTGCAGCCATGTTTTGAAGATTAAGAGTAACCGTCAAGGCCAGCTTCTTATCTTTGTCCAGGACTTTGCGTATCTTAGTCTGGCCGATTTCGCCTTTTCCTTCTCCCACAGTGTGGTCCAGGAAAATTGAGCAGACATCTTTGATGTCTTTTTCTTCCATACCCAAGGCAACCCTGTCAGAAGCATACCAAGGACAGGGCAGAATTCTGAACTCCTGTCCATGTTTTTCAAGCAAGGCGGCGACATCGCTCTTAGAGGCGTCCATAATGAACTGTGATTTGGACAGTATAAGATACTCCAAGCCGATGGTGTACAAATTCTCCCTGCTATGTTCGAAGCTGTCTCTTACGTCTATTTTGTGACGCAAGTCTATGGAATCGCAGAAAATGTCGAGAACCGTGACAGTCGGAAGCCCCTCTGGAGTAAGACCGTTTATAGTTCTGACTCTGTATCTTTGACCTTGCCGCATGGCAATGAACAGCGCGTCTCCCTTAGTCTTGAAATATGTGTAATGGGTTCCGAAGGCTTTGCTCATACCTAACAGTAGTTTGGAAAAATTGGAACCCTGATTCTTGGGAACTATGAAGTCAACGTCTTTTATCGACCTTGAAAGGGCGCCTTTCCCATTCGAATGGTCGCAGCAAACCTTCATTGCCGCCCCGCCGAAAAGCAATGCTGGAATAGGTTTCTTGTCAACTTCTTTCTCATACACGTTAGGATACAGTCTGCGAAGTTCAGGTGCTTTTTGGCAAGCCCAGATTGTTACAATTGCGCTTCGCATAGGAAAATATCCTAAGTCAATGTATGATGGCAAGCCAAGTTCCTTCATTATTTCATTGACATCTACGAAAGATGTCAAAGGCAAATCGACTTCATATGACGGCCCCCCTGGTTCCTGATAAAGAACAGATCTACCCATACATTCACAGCCAAACTCAACGTTCTTAGGAGTCAACGTCCCTGCCTTTCGGTTTTAGACTTCCACCTATATATTATTTGAGAGCCATTAAAGGACTTAGTGTTTGATGACAGAGCGATCCGAAACCATCTTTTCGCATGTGCCCCTCAAGCTTGCAGTGACGGACATGCAATTCTAATATAGCTATCCATCTGAAGTATAAACAAGGTCGAAGTCTCGAATGGTCACATTGATAGAATGGACAGCCATCCTTTCAGCCCTCGCAGGCGCGTCCGCGACCGTCTTCATCCTTCTTCAGCTAAGACACATGGATCAACATAAGAACTTGGAGATCTCTATCAAACTGTTCGAATGGGCGGAGAATGAAAGACTTCGCAAAGCCTTCAGATGGGTTGAAGAAGAATTCCAGTTCGAAGACTACGAAAAATACAAGGCTGAAGAAGACAAAAGCTTTGAAGTCAGTGACTATCCTTATGAAGTGGAAGCTTACTTTGAAGAGGTTGGCTTTCTGGTCAACAAGAAGTTTGTGGAATTAGACGTAATTGTCGATCGCCTCGGAGCCTACATTATCTCAGACTGGAACAAACTAGAGCCATGGATTATAGTGATGCGAAAAGAAAGAGGCGACAGAACGTTCGGTGAGCATTTTCAGAAGTTGTATGAGAAAACTGTTGCGTATATGAAATGAGCTAGCAAGAACGCTTCAATTTGGAAATTTGATCAACAAGTCTTGACATTCACCGAGTTCTCAAAGTAGCGCGCGCTACAGACATTGATCACAAAAGCTTTTACCACAATCATTACAGAGACCCAGAGCCGACACTTCTGGATGGTTGGGACATCTTTGCGTTGCTCCGCCTAAACGAGGTGGAACAAGAACTTCAGCACCGCAATAATGACATTTTACCTGGACAACTCCAGCTGGGATACTTTCACTGTGCGGTGCGCCACAGAAGGGGCAGACCAGAACTTCTTCTGCCACCAACAGGTACCTAACATACAGTTGTCAATCAAGAAAGATTTAAACCATAAAGATTATCGCGCGCGGTGAAATGGTTATATTTCAGCTTTACATAAGCTAAAAAACTAGCATCTCGTGCGGAGACCACTCGAATGGGTGAAGAAGAGAAAGAACAACCGAAAACCAATGAACAGATCGAATCGCTTGAAAAGGCTTTAGAAACTGAGAAGCAACGTGCAGAAGAATATCTGACGCAGTTGGCGTATGCCAAAGCAGATCTTGAGAACCTAAAGAAGAGATTCGACCGTCAGATAGAAGAAGTGAAGAAGTACGGTAGTGAGCGCCTAATCATTGAACTGTTGGACGTCGTTGACGAGTTAGAGCTCGCTGTAGAGTCTGCCCGTTCTTCCAACTCCGCAGAAGCCCTCATCCAAGGGGTTGAAATGACTCTTAAGAAACTTGAGAAAATCTTGGAGAATGAAGGTGTATTTCCAATAGAGTGTTTAGGTGAACCCTTCGACCCTGCAAAACACAATGCGGTAGCCAAGATCGAAAAAGAAGGTGTTGACGGGTGCAAGATAGTTGAGGAAGTGAGGAAGGGTTATACCATGAGAGAAAAGGTGATTAGACCGAGCATAGTTAAGGTTGTCGTGCAACCTTCAAAGTCACAAAAGGAGATGAATTCAAATGAGTAGTGTGAAACCTGGAGAAAAAATTCTGGGCATAGATTTGGGAACAACCAACTCTGCAGCCGCGATCTACGAAAGCGGAAGAGCAACGGTGATCCCGAGTGCTGAAGGACCTACGATGGCTGGTAAAATGTTTCCATCTGTCGTCGCCTTCACGAAAGACGGCACACTCTTGGTTGGTGAATCAGCCAAGAGACAAGCAACAGCAAACCCTGAAGGAACGATTTACGAGATCAAGAGGAAAATGGGAACAGACTACAAAGTCAACATTGCAGGTAAAGACTATACCCCGCAGCAAATCTCTGCTTTCATCCTGCAGAAAATAAAGAAAGACGCTGAAACCTATTTGGGCACCACGATAAAGAAAGCCGTCATAACGGTTCCTGCCCACTTCAACGATAACCAACGTCAAGCCACGAAGGACGCAGGAGAAATCGCCGGCTTCGAAGTTGCTAGAATAATTAATGAGCCCACAGCAGCGTGCTTGGCTTATGGAATTGACAAACTGGAAAAAGAAATGAAAATACTGGTCTTCAGTTTTGGCGGCGGCACGCATGATGTAACTGTGATGGACTTCGGCAAAGGAGTCTTCCAGGTGCTGTCAACGAGCGGCGACACACAGACAGGTGGCACAGATCTAGACAGGGCAGTGATGGATTACCTCATAGAAGAGTTCCAGAGACAAACAGGCATCGACCTCCGCAACGACAAGATGGCAATTTCAAGACTGAAGGAAGCTTCTGAGAAAGCAAAGATAGAGCTGTCAACATTGATGACCACAGACATTGACTTGCCCTTTCTATACAACGATGCCTCTGGACCAAAGCACTTGCACTTGACCTTGTCCAGAGCCAAGCTTGAGGGATTGGCTCAGCCAGTAGTCGAGAAAACCGAGCGAACAATGGTGAAAGCCCTTGAAGACTCAAAACTGACTCCGAAAGACATAGACAAAATTATTCTCATCGGCGGAATGACACGGATGCCCTATGTCCAGAGGTTCGTGGAACAGATTATGGGAAAACCGGCAGAAAGAGGCGTAGACCCAATGGAATGCGTTGCAGTCGGCGCAGCGATCCAAGGGGCAGTACTCACAGGCGAAGTCAAAGACTTGTTGCTTCTAGATGTTACTCCGCTGTCGCTCGGTGTTGAAACGCTTGGTCACGTGTTCACAAGGATTTTAGAGAAAAACACAACCATCCCCACGAGAAGGAGTCAGATATTTACAACCGCCGCAGATTTTCAAACAGCCGTGACAATTCATGTGCTCCAAGGCGAGCGCACAATGGCAACTGACAATGTTTCTCTCGGCATGTTCAACTTAGAAGGCATCCCACCTGCTCCTAGAGGTGTACCACAAATCGAAGTCACGTTCGACATAGATGCAAACGGCATATTGAACGTGACTGCAAAGGACCTGGGCACTGGAAAAGAAGCGAAGATAACGATAACAGCTTCGACTAAGCTCTCCAAGGATGAGAAAGAGCGACTGATCAAACAGGCAGAGGAGTTCGCTGAGCAAGACAAGAAGAAGCGCGAAGAAGCCGAAATTAGAAACAATGCTGACAACATGATTTACACAGCGGAGAAAACTAAGAAAGACCTAGGAGAGAAGCTGACGCAGGATCAAAAGAACAAGGTAGACGCTGCCGTTTCAGCCTTGAAAGATGCCTTAGCAGGCACCGATGCGGATAAGATCAAAGCAAAGTCTGATGAGCTCGTGAAAGTGCTTCAGGAAGTCGGAACAGTCATCTACCAACAGGCAGCTGCTGAACAAGCAAAGCAAAAAGGACAACCAGAGGCAGGAGCAGCAGGCCCGGAACCTGGACCTAGCCCCGGCGGAGACAGAGTTGTTGACTCAGAGGATTACAAGGTGAAGTAGTAATTCTGAGCAGAACCAACACAATTCGCTACTACTGGTTCGATGGTTGACAGATGGCCAACAAAAGAGACTACTACGAGGTTCTCGGCGTTCCCAGAACCGCTCCAAAAGATGAAATAAAAGACGCCTACCGAAAACTGGCCTTACAGTACCACCCAGACAGAAACAAATCGCCAGACGCAGAGGAAAAGTTCAAAGAAATATCAGAAGCCTACGCCGTGTTATCAGACGACGAAAAAAGAACCCAGTACGATCAGCTTGGTCACGCAGGCTTCGACCAACGCTACACATCTGAAGACATATTCAGAGGGGCAGATTTCGAGTCGATATTCAGGGACATAGGATTCGGCTCGGGCCTCAGAGACATTTTCAGCGTCTTTTTCGGCGACAGAGACTTCAGAGAAGGAGACACAAGAGGCAGAGACCTCGGCTATGACCTTCAAATCACCCTGGAAGAGGCAGCAAACGGCGCACAAAAAGAAGTGGAAATCGAAAGAATCGAAAAATGCGAGGTCTGCGGAGGCAACGGAGCAGCACCCAACACGTCAGCAAGATCTTGCCCACGATGCAATGGGGCTGGAAAAGTCCAAAGCACAACCAGAAACGCCTTCGGCATGTTTGTGCGAGTGATACCATGCCCCACATGCGGAGGAAGAGGCAAAATAATCGACAAGCCCTGCCCCAAATGCAGAGGTAGCGGTCGAACACAAAAGGAACGGAAAATCACCGTCAGGATCCCACCAGGAATAGATGAAGGATACCAACTGAGACTATCTGGAGAAGGAGAAATGACCCCTGGGGCAGAATCTCCAGGGGATTTGTATGTTATGATCCACATCGCTCCTCATCGGTATTTCAAAAGAGACGAAAACGATCTTCTTTACAATTTGACGATAGGTTTTCCCCAAGCAGCACTAGGCACCGAGGTTTCGATTCCAACGCTTGAAGGAAACACCAGCATAAACATACGTCCCGGAACACAGCCACGCGAAATCATCAGACTCAGAGGCAAAGGCATGCCAAGATTCAGAGGATACGGCAGAGGTGACATGCTAGTAAGAGTTGACATAGTTGTGCCTGAAAAATTGACGCAACAAGAAAGAGCCCTTCTTGAACAGCTGGCCAAAGAATTTGACCAAAATGTCAAGCCCAAAAGTCATAGGTTAAGAATCTGACAGAAACAAAAAATGTGGAGTTTTACAGATTAAGCTTCAAATCTTCTAGTAGTTTTCGCACCAGACTTCATAGTAGCTTTTTGGATGTTGACAGACTGGGCACTTCTCAGGGGCTTCAGTGCCTTCGAAGACATACCCACAGTTTCTGCATTTCCATTTTATCGGTGCGTCTTTCTTGAAGACCTTGCCTTGTTCGACGTTTGCCAGCAGTTTCAGATAGCGTCTTTCATGGTATGCTTCGACTTTGGCAACTTGACGGAAAACTCTAGCAGGTTCCTTGAAGCCTTCTTTCTCTGCCACATCAGCAAAACCCGGGTAAAGTGTTCCCCACTCGAATTTCTCTCCCTCAGCCGCTGCCTTCAGATTCAGTGCAGTCGACCCAACGATACCCGCAGGATATGATGCTTTGATTTCTACAGCTCCACCTTTGAGTTGCTCAAAGAAAAGCTGAGCATGCTCCTTCTCGTTATCTGATGTCTCTTGGAAGATAGCCGATATTTGTTCAAAGCCTTCTTTCTTTGCTTCGCTTGCGAAGAAGGTGTATCTGGTTCTGGCTTGAGATTCGCCGGCAAATGCTGCCAACAGATTCTTCTCAGTTTGACTTCCCTTAAACTCCATTTTGTTCAACCTTCTCTTTGTTGGCATATCTGGCAATCGGAAATAAAAAGGATTTGAAAAAGCTGTGTTTTTGGCAGAATTCAGCCTAGGAATCAGGCATTAAATAGACCGTTGTTCTAGGAATAAAGTAGAGTTGCGTGAAGACTCTGTCTGAAGACAGACAGACTCTCTCCCGCTTGAAATAGCTCTGTTGATAATAGCTCCAATCGCTGCAATGGCGATACTAGGCGTTTATGCAACAAGCCGTGAAAAGCCAGAAGCCTGACTGCCAACCATTCTTCCCGAGTGAAATGTTTCCTGCAATTTGCGTACTCTACAGGGCGTATGCTGAATCTTTAAGAGTTTGAAACGTAGAATATGAAAAAGAAGCCACGTGTACAGGAAAGGATTCCAAAATGGATGATTATGTCTCAAAAACTCCAACCTCCAGAACCCTCTACAACAGAGCTAAGGTGGTTCTGCCCGCCGGAGTCACGTATGGAATACGTTATTTTGAGCCGTACCCGTTTTTCGTTGCGAAAGCACGAGGCAGCAAGCTATGGGACGTTGACGGAAACGAATACATCGATTTTTGGCTCGGACACACCGCGCTTATCCTTGGACATAGTCCAAGAGAGGTGGTTAAGGCCGTCCAGAAACAGCTTGAAAACGGAACTCTGTACGGAGTTTCACATGAACTTGAAGTTACGCTGGCCGAACAGGTTGCGAAAATGGTTCCAAGCGCGGAAATGGTTCGGTTCACAAATTCTGGAACAGAAGCAAATATGTACGCCACAAGACTGGCACGGGCGTTTACAGGTAGAAACACGATCGCCAAGTTCGAAGGAGGATGGCACGGAGGCTACGACGCACTTCACATTGGAGTGAAACAACCCTTTGACCTTCCTGAATCTGCAGGCTTGACGCGAGGAGCTTTGCAAGACACAATTCTTCTGCCTTTCAACGACCTTGAAGGAGTTGAAAAAAGACTGAGAAACGAGCATCCCGCATCTATTGTTGTCGAGCCTATGTTAGGCGCAGGCGGAGGAATCCCAGCCGAAAAAGAGTTCTTGAGAGGTCTAAGGGAATTCTGTGACAAAAGTGATATCTTGCTAATTTTTGACGAGGTGATCACAGGATTCCGACTCGCTCCCGGAGGCGGGCAAGAATACTATGGCGTCAAACCAGACATTACCGTTTTAGGGAAGATTCTAGGCGGGGGATTTCCAATAGGCGCTTTCTGCGGCTCAAGAAAGATCATGAAAAGGCTGGACATAACCACCTACAAACGTCCGCATTATTCTTTTCACGGTGGGACCTTTTCTGGAAACCCGATAACTATGACGGCTGGACTAGCCACGTTGAAAATCTTGGAAGACGGCAAAGTAACGACTCGTCTTAACAGGCTTGGAGACAAGATCAGAACGACGATACAACAAGTATTTGATAAACACGGAATTGACGTGCAGATGGTTGGCGCAGGATCAATATTCAACACTCACTTCGCAAAGGAGCCCATACGTGATGCATTTGCCGCATCCAGAGCGGATAAGAAAAAACTCTTTGACTACAACATGGCACTGATGACCAATGGAGTCTTTTTCTTGCCAACCCACGCCCAAGCATTGTCTACTGCCCACTCAAAAGCAGACATCGAAAAACTGTTCAACGAAACAGAAGCGTTTGCAAGACATCACAACAAGTCCTAGTAGCGAATACCTTAATCAATTTCCGAAATCGCCGCTTTGAAAGCGCGCGCGACCCCCAGTTTGGTTCGGTGATAGTGTTCGGAATGGGAGGTATCGCAGCGGAGCTGTTTAAAGACGTAGGCGTGGGGTTTCCACCGTTGAACCAAGTGCTTGCGAGACGGCTCATGGAGAGAACTGCAATCTATAAGCATGCGATGTCTGGCGGAGGTTCTCTTAACCTCAAACTGCTTGAAGAAGTCTTGGTGAAGTTCTCGCTGCTTGTAGTAGACTTCCCAGAAATAAGAGAAATAGACGTTAACCCTCTCATCGTCGATGAAAACAGTGCGGTAGCTGTCGATGCTCGCATAGTGGTAGACCCTGACAGAATTCTGCTGGAGGCCGAACCCCACGAGCATCTTGTAATCGCCCTCTATCCCAAGAAGTACGTGACTCAATGGAAGTTGAAGGATGGAACCCCTGTCGTACTGCGTCCCATAAAGCCAGAGGACGAGACCCTCTTCAGCGACCTTTTCAAGTCTTTCTCGGAGGAAACAATGCGATTCAGATTCTTTCAAATCATCAAAGATGTGACCCATGTAACTTTGACCAGGCACTGCAACATTGATTACGACCGTGAAATGGCGATAGTGGCTGAGATGCAGGGGAAAAGAAAAGGATAATCGGTGCAGTTCGGCTGATCCTTGAGCCAGGGCGTGACAGTGGAGAGTTTGCGGTCGTTGTGAGCGATGAGCAGCAGGGACAAGGGCTTGGATCTAAACTGCTTGACTATGTTATCGACATCGGCAAAGATATGAAATTGGAAACGATCTACGGCTACGTGATTTCAGAAAATAACAGGATGATCCATTTGTGCACTCAAAGAGGCTTCCAAATAGAACCGGCAGAGGAAGGGATCACAAAGGGAGTATTGAAGCTGTCCTAAGGCTTGCTCCATTTGGATCAAATCGAGCCACTGCCAAGAAAGCGTCGTGTGAATGAGAGTTGATCTACGCTATTTGATGCTTTTCGTCATTTTCTGAGCGATCTCTATGGCTTTTATAGCGTCTTCCGTGGTCACTTGAGGCTGCTTGTTCTGTAGAATGCACTGTATGAAGTGTTCATCTATTTGACGGTGTCCCCAGACTTTGGTGCCTTTCACGTCTAGGTTCCACTCTTGTGGTTGCGGGTCTTGTCCGTATAGAAGTATCTTGTTAAACCAGACGGCGTGGAGAACATTTGTGTTGTCTCCGTAGACCTCTAGTCGTGCAGTGCCTGCGGATGGAGTTACAGAGGCACCATAGTGGAGGTAGCCCACTATTCCGTTCGAGAGTCTTATCAATCCGAATGTGTTGTAGCCAAATATTCCACCGTATTTTTCAATTGGCGGGTAACTGGTCATCCATTGAACGTGTTCTATGTCGCTCTTGAACATCCATCGGATCATGTCGAGTGACCAGACTGAAAGAGTGAAATCAGGATAGCCGCCGCTTTTTTCGACGTCCCAAGCCCATGACCCTTTCGGCCACTGTTCCGCAAGGCTCATTGCAGGTATGAATTCGCGGAAGTGAATGGCTATTGGCTTGCCAATCAATCCCGAGTCGATCATTTCCTTTGTCTTAGCGTATATAGGTGCGAAACGGAACTGCAGGACGGGCATCAAAATTACTCCTGCTTTATCAGCAGCACTCTGCAGGTCTCTCACTTGGGTTGTGGTCGGAGCTACAGGCATCTCGCACAGGACATGCTTGCCTTTTTGGATTGCTTTCATGGCCAAGTCAAAGTGCATCGGCGTTGGAACCGCAAGAACCACTGCTTGGATTCTTGAGTCTTCCAGAAGCTTGTCATAGTCCAAATAGTATTTTACTCCCAGACTCTCCGCGAGCGGTTTGACGCGCCTTTCCGTTGAAGCGCCTAACGCTACGAGTTCTGATCCTTCGATTTTCTTGAAAATTGGGGCGTGGGCTTGGCCGCCCACGAATCCAACACCTATGACGGCTACTCCGACTTTGTCTGGCATCATGCTCACCTGGATATGTGTCAACATTCCAGCAATACATCCCAGCGAAATAAAATACTTGCGTATCACAAGACGTGTTGCTGCCCGAGGCTACTTGGGCGCGATGCAAAACCCGCGCGCACGTGCAGCACCCAATGCCAATCCCCTAGAAGCGGAAATTCTCAAGATTGAGAGAAAAGTCAAGCTCGGAGTTGACTTCATCCAAACTCAATGCGTTTACAGCGTTGAACAAGCCAAACATTTCATGGAAGCAGTGTCTTACCTTAAGACGCCTGTACTAATCGGAATCGCGCCGTTCAAATCGCAAGCTATGATGGACTGGATGATTAAATTTGTGCCTGGAATAAAAGTGCCACCAGAACTGGAGCAGCAGCTCCGCAAAGCAAGGGAAAAGGGCAAGGAAGCATTCTTAGAAGAGAACATTCAAGTGTTTGCTGATTTGATGCATGACATTCGCAAGGAGACCAATGTTGCTGGGCTTCATCTGATGGCTGTGGGCTTCGAAGCGGTCCTGCCGAAAATCATTGAAAAAAGCGGAATACTCAACAACTAGCAAGCGCAATCCTTCAATCTTGAACGACGTCGAGATGCCATTCTTCCAACTACTTTCTTGAGCACAGCGATGATTCCTGAACAATTGGCCAAACCAGATATGTCGAATTCATAATTCGTTTTAGGCATCTTCAGACATTGTTTCGAAACCTTCTTCCTTGAACTGCATTCTGTAGAATGTGCTGTAGAGCCCGTCCGTTTTCATGAGTTCTTCGTGCGTTCCCTGTTCCACAGTCTTGCCTTCGTCGATGACGATGATTTCATCGCAGAGCCGTATTGTTGAGAGTCTATGAGCAATTATGATGGCGAGTCTGTTCTCAAGAAGTTTTTTCAGAGCATTTTGTACAAGCAATTCAGTGTATGGATCGATGCTTGAAGTTGCCTCGTCAAGAATCAGAAGCCTAGGGTTCATGAGTAACGTTCTTGCGAAACTTATTAACTGTCTTTGCCCTATCGAAATGTTCGATGAACCCTCCTGTATGACGTAGTCATATCCACGTGGAAGCTTCATTATAAACTCATGTGCGCCCACAGCTTTAGCTGCCTTGAGGATGTCTTCGTCCGCTGCTTCAGGGATCCCGAACCGTATGTTGTCCTTCACGCTCATCGGGAAAAGAAATGAATCTTGGAGTACAATCCCCATATGTTGACGTAGAGAATCAATCTTGATGTCCCTGACATCATGACCATTCACAAGTATTCTTCCGCCAAGAGGGTCATAGAACCTAGCTAGAAGGTTTATTACGGTGCTCTTGCCTGCGCCTGTGGGGCCAACTATGGCCAGTTTTTTCGAAGCTTCAAGTCTGAAGCTGACATCTTTCACTACAGGGATCTTAGGGTTATATCCGAATGTAACGTTTTCAAACAGTACATTGCTTATCGTCTTTATTTCAATGGCTTTATCTACGGGCGGGTCTTGCACTTCGATGTTTGTGTCTATTACGTCGAATATTCTCTCAATAGCTGCCATGGCTGACTGGTATTGGTCATATACCACAACAAGATCCATGAGTGGCATGAAGTATTGGAACTGGTATTCCATGAATGCGATGATTGTGCCTATCGTGATTTCTCCGTTGACAACCATTAACGAGCCGAACCAAAGAATCAAAGCTGTGCCGATTATTCGCGTTAGCATTATAAAAGGCTGGTATACCGACGAGACTCTGAGGGCGTGGATGTTCGCCCCAACGTTTTTGTTTTGTGTTTCCTGGAATTCTTCGTAAGATTTCTTTTCTCGTACGAAGGATTTGATCACTTTCATTCCAGAAAGGTTCTCTTGCATCTTGGCTGTCAAACCTGCAAGCGTGGAGAGAGATTTTCGATACGCCGACCTCGAGAATTTCCCAAGAAGCCAAGCCAGTGTCAACGCAACTGGAAGGATCGCGATTGCGATTATCGCTAGCTTCACGTTCAGCGCAAATATGATGATGAACGAACCTAGAATCGAGGACGTGTCTAGAATAATGCTTGCCAAACCCATTCTCAGGAATATTCTGACGTTGTTGGCATCGTTTGTCGGTCTTGACATTATTCTCCCTATTTCGCCTTCAGAAAAATATCTGAGGGAGATCTTCTGCAGTTTGGAGATCATGTCATCTCGCATTTCTGCAACAACCTTTTCGCCTACGATTCGCATCTGGTAAAGCTGAACGTACTGAAGCAGATAGTTCATCAACGTCACGAAGATGAAGATCGGAATCCACCAGATGAACCCTGAAAGATTGGGCGGTGCGTTAGGCGGCGCAATTATTTGGTCTATAGCGACCTTGTGAAGATATGGTGAAGTCAGTCCAGTTACTGCGCCTAGAACGATGGCTACGACGCCTATGGCGAGGTTTCTGCGGTAGTGCTTTGCATAGTGGTAAAGTCGAGCAATTAGAGTTCTGTCGGACACTGTCCTTTTCCTAGACTCCTCATACTTAGTGGAGAAGGCACCATGAGGACTGGACATTTACTTGTCTTCAACCTCCAGAGCCTTTAGTGGAACCGTCTCAAGAAACTGTGTTTCATAAATTCGTCTGTACAGGCTACTCCGAATCATGAGATCCTTGTGCGTTCCGAATTCAACAAGTCTACCATTATCCAGAACCATGATTCTGTCAGCGTTTTTTATCGTCGAAAGTCTCTGCGCAATCACGAACGATGTTTTATCCTTCATTGCTTCCTCAAGAGCTTCCTGAATTTCTTTTTCAGTCTTAGCGTCCACAAAAGAGAGAGCGTCGTCAAGAATGAATATCTTCGGTTGGGCCAAGAGGGCTCTGGCGATAGTCACTCTTTGCCTCTGTCCACCGGACAGCGTTACGCCTCTTTCTCCGACGATCGTGTTGTACCCTTCAGGCAGAGTCATTATAAAATCATGTATTCTCGCCAACTTCGCTACAGCCACTATGTCTTCCATGGAAGCGTCAGCACGACTGAATGCAATGTTGTCCTTAATCGTCCCTGTAAAAATGAACACGTCTTGAAGAACAAGCCCTACTTGGCGTCTCAAAGACGAGAGCCCGTAGCTTTTCACGTTTTTGCCATCGATTAGAATGCTTCCCGAATTCGCCTCATAGAATCTAGGAATCAGGTATACGAGTGATGTTTTCCCCGAACCTGTAGCTCCAAGAATCGCAATTCTCTCACCCGGCTTGACTCTGAAGCTAATGTTGTCAAGCACAGGTCGGTCAGTGGCATAGCAAAATGTCACGTTCTTGAATTCAACCTCACCTTTTTCTATGACAATTTCCGCAGCCTTTGCATTGTCTTCCACCTCTACTGGGATGTCCATGATTTGGTTGATCCTTTCAAGCCCAGCCGCAGCGTTTATCCATGTACCTGAAAGCATGCTTAAATCGCGCAGTGGAAAGCTCAGTCGCATCATGTACCTGGAAAAGAGTGTAAGTTGCCCTATTGTCAGGATCGCTGCAGGCGCCGCTATCAAATTGCCACCATAAAGGTACACCATGGCTATGCCCAAGGTCAAGATGGCAGGTCCAGCAGGCATGTATCGGGACTGAATTCTGCCAGCTGTAATCGCCGTGTCGACAAATACTTCTTCAACTTGCCTGAAACCTTTATCCATCTCATCTTCTCTTCGAAAGATGCGCACGATTTTCATGCCTATGATGTTCTGCTGAATGTACGAGCCAAGTCTGCCCAGTATGAGCATCATCTTCCTGAAAAGAGGCATCGTTTTGATCCAAAGCTGAGCAGTAAAATAGAATATCAAAGGCATAGGTGCGATTGCTATCAGGCTCATGATTGGGTTTACGGAGTACATGATTGCGAATATGATGACGATCAGAAACGCAGCATTAGTCAGGGTTCCGAGCCATGTTTTCACAAACGCTTCTATCACCTGCATGTCCATGGTGGCTCTTGAAACGAGGTCTCCTACAGGGGAGACATCGTAGAAATTGAATGATTTGCGCTGAAGTGAAGAGTAGTAGTCAGATCTAAGGTCTCTAACAATCATCTGCGCAAAGTACCCTTGAACATAGGTCGTGACAAAGTTGACTATTCCGTAGGACACAACCGCTATAACAATAATAGACACTAAACCTAGCAGCGCATCGGTTTTCCCCTGAGTGATAACCACGTCAATTATCTGAGCTGTGTACAGTGGTTCAAGCGAGAACAAATAAGCTGCAATAATCGTCAGTCCAAAAACCAATATTGTCAAACGCAGGTAACGCCTATGATATTTGAGAAGCCTCCTAAATGTCCCTTTTGAACCGAGCAACTCGGCCTGCGTTTTGATTGTCTTGACGTAATCAAGAATCGGTTTGGCTACGCTCATCATCTAAACCTGCAGTGTTGCGAAGTATTTCAGCACGTAGATTACGATATAAGCTTTTTTTCAGGATTCACAAACCACACGACAAGCGAATCAACAATGGCACATGCCACAATACAGACCAGAAGCCAAGAACATCGCATTACCAACAAGAGAGAAAATACAGATGTTCATAGCCAACGCAGGAAAGCAGCTAGGCAGAAAACTACAACTGTCAATGGAAACAGGACTCAGGACTCAGACCCGTAGAACTGGCAAGACTCCGAGTCAAAGATCTAGACCTAGACCACAAGACAGTCAATCCAACCACAGCCAAGAAATGAAACGCAAGAACCATACCACTATCTCAGAACCTAACCGCAAAACTTCAAGAACACATAGCGGAAAACAACCTAAGTCCTAACGATCTGCTATTCAAAGGAACCGACTCTGACCTTTACGGAAAGCAATACCGCAACATGAGAAACCGTTTAGCCGACAAGCTCAAAGACCCAACACTAAAAACCATACGCCTCTACGACCTAAGACACTATTTCTGCACCAAGAAACTAAACGACATCGGAAACCCATACACCGTAATGGTACTAATGGGTCACACGAAGCTAGAAACAACTCAACGATATATGCACCTACTCAACCTCAACGACGACGAATGGACTTGCACAGGAGCAACAACAGCCAAAGAAGCAACCAAACTCATAGAAAACGGATTCCAATACGTCACAACAATCGAAGGAATACAACTATTCAAAAAACGCAAATAACCCTCTTTTTTCTTTAACCATCAAAAACCACAAAGCTAAATGTTCTAAGCTTCGAAAAGAGCACGATTCTCCGAATAGACCTTGAATCTATTGGCAAGAGTTGGCGAGTCTATCTTTAGATTTCTTTTCAATTCACCTGCAAATCTTTCAAACTGCAGATTCAGCACATCCCACCCGAAGGTCTTAAGCATAAAGAACTCGGTTTGCACGCAGTGTGTGAAGGCTATTCTCTTGAGGCAACCGTCAAGATTATCTTTTACCGTTTGTCCGTACAGTCTAAAAAACAGATACGCATCCTGATAGGTTACCCAATCGCGGAGTGTCTTTAGATAATGAGGAATACCAATTCGTGCCGAAGAAAACCGTTCATATCGTTCTTTTTCGAGTTCACTTTTCGCGAATTCTAAGCAAGCTTTGATGTTTGGAATATGATATGCGTCTGCATAATCCCAACTAACGACCTTCGAGAAGTTTCTGGAAAAAACCCCTTGTTGGTTCAGATAGAAGTTGACTGGCGGAAGAAGAAAGCGGTTTCGCCTTTTGCTGCATACGAAATCATTGACGTAGGAGTTCAAAACTGCATCATGGCTCTTGCGCTTCGGATGTTCTAGACAGACAAGCGTAGCAATCGAGCTGAACACGGAATAGTAAGACTGTACTATTTTCCAAGCCGCAAAACGCAATCTTTCATCGATATTATCCAAAGGATAGTGCAGAGCACACTCATGATACCAGCAGTTTCTAAGGTTTCTAAAGTGCACAGTCTCGTCCTCGCTGTCATCCCTTCTTGGCGCTCTTCCTGCAGGAATAAGTCTCAGAAGCATTTGTCTGCATGACTCATCCCAATCATCCACTTTCCTCATGTAGAGGTGACCGATGATATCTGCAATACTTTTCAGATATCGCTCGTGCGTATTCAGATATCGCTCCCTGAAAACTTCAGGCAACGAGTCAAGGAATTTTACCATAGTGCCTCTTTCCAATCAGCGCGGTACAAGAATATTTGAACCGTTTAATTTATAAGAACAATTCCAGAGCATGTGCGAAAAATCGTTAGCTCGTGAGCCGTTCGGCTCACTCGCCCGTTCCAGACGATACGCTAAAAGCCGATCCAGACGGAAATAAGCACAAAACCAGCGCGCCGACGGATTTGAAGCATGAGCAATAGGTCGGTCGATTATTTTGTTTCTGGGACAGTTGGAACGAGCAATCTTTCTTTCTGTGGCTCTAGCCATTTTATTATTGACGAGTAAAGATTTCGAAACTGAGAACTGCATACAGCAATTACTATCCCATATTTGATTCTCTGGTCAACTGGCAAACTCGAGAAGTGAGGGAAAATGTCAACAGCCCATCTCCCTATGCTTCCCCTTTCAATACGTATCCTCTCTTTATATGTGCAATTGCACTTTCTGGTTCCCACGACAAAACCCTTCTTGAGAGGTGTCTGGGATTTTACGCCTGGGCGAGCAAATCTCAAGTGAACGTACTCGCTGCTCTCTTGATCATAACTTCGCATTTTGCCGCACGCAACTGTCACCTCTAATTGGTCTGCTTCGTCTGGAAACAAGAAGTAATATCGATGAAAATCATCTGGATTCCTGTTATCGAACTCGCCTTGCATTAGGTAACACACTCTCCAGTCTTGAGAGTAGACTGCCAAAGCAGGATTTACCTTACCGAAACCTTGCAACATTTCGGAAAAACGACCGCCACAGCTCACATTCGACAGTGGAACACATGAACTGATCAATAGTGCTTTCACCAGAAAGAGTGACAAGCCCAATCTTCTTTCAATAGTCTGAGCGACAATATTCGCAACAATCGGACTACTAAAACTCGTCCCAAACTGCTCGATTTGTTGGTCATCAATATTAGATGCCGAATAAACACCCAATCCGTTTCCTGCAAGAACTTGATTCCTGCCGCTTATTATCTGGTGCGAAAGGTTGCCTCCATGCGCCATCACCTCTGGCTTAATTATTCTCTGAGAAAAACCTGACGTTGTGAAAGGAGAAGGGCAGTCACCTGCCACAAAATTAGAAGGATGTTCCGTGTGACTGCCGACAGTCAAAACATTACGACAATCAGCAGGGAAGAACATTATATTATTATGGATATAATCAGGATATCTGATTCCCGAATCTAAGTAGGAATCAATTGTTTGCATCTCTATGTTGCCAGCTGATACCACAATAACATAGTCTGACAGGTAGGCAATTTCATCCAATGCTCTTGTCAGACTTCGATTTGGTCCATCTCCATTGAACGAAAGATTAAGGATTCTGGAAGAAAATCTGTATCTTTCGATGCTTTGACGTATGACATCTAAAGTATCATGATTTATTTCGTCTCCAACCTGATCGAAATTCTTGACCATTATAACCTTCGCCGATGCCCGTTGGTTCATTCTTAGGTCTCCTCCGTAAATGGTCAAGCCAGCAACACTCGAGCCATGCCCAATTTCGTCATTACAAGGTGTTGTTGACATGCTACTGAAATCAAACATATCATCGATGTAACCTCTCAGACGATTATGGTTCCCGTTTACTCCCGTGTCAATTACTATCACAGGTTGAAGTGACGTAGGTTTGGTATTTGTCGACACAGAACCGAGAGGAATGACTGAACTGAGTTTTACATGCGCGCCGCCAAGATTCTTTATCCGCATCTTCGGAATTTTTGCCACATATGTCAGCGGTTCAACTTCATCAACAATTATCTCGATACTCCTATTAATCAAGAATCCAGACAACAACAACGTGCTGTTAGATTGATAGCTTTTGTTCAGATTGCCATGTTCCTCTCTTTCTACCCAGCGTCCAAGAGCTTCCAAGATCAGATCAGCGTTTTCAACACCGCTAATACTCGAAAATTCTATGGTTACCCAATTTTTTTTGTCTGGATTTTCAACTATTTCACCCTTTAAGGTTGCTTCAATCTTCTCAAAGGGCGCGATAGACCTCATACTCTCAATGTACCTATGGTTCTTCTCCAATGAATGCAAAAGGGCTTCATAGGAATCTTTCTCCACTGAAACCCTGATTGCGGTATCCGAAATCGTTTCGACTATAGACAAATCTAGTTTTCTAACAGACTCAACAACAGGTTTCCAGCCTAGGCTATCTGATAGCTGTATAACAAAATGTAAGCGCGGGTAGTCCAAAATCCTAGTTCTTTTGTCTGATTCACCCTTGATTTTCGTAAGTTGACCAACAAGTGCCTCATACTCTACTTTGCTAGATTTCGGACCATATCCCTTCTTTCTTTTTTTCGCAACTCTTTTGGTCTTTTTTCTAAGCTCAGCCTTCAGAAGTATGTGATCATGCTGTTTGCCAAATCTGCTCTGGCTGTTCTCAGACAAAAATCTCACGACACTGCGTGTATCTACTCTCTTATTCGTGCTTAAGCTTTTCCCATACAGCTATAGCGCGCGCTGAGAGCTGATTGCCATCATTATTAAGACTTCACTCTTTGTCTAGACAAACTCACGCCTAGAAACGCGCGCGGTTCGGCTTACTCGCCCGTTCCAGACGATACGTAAAGAAGAGCCGACAAACGCGCTCACTCAAATCTTAGGATGCACATTCCTAAACCAACCTCAGACATCACGAGTTTTAGAATACTCATAACTATCGGAACCAACATGGAAAGCGCAACGTGCGCGCTAACAGGAAAAGGTTATATGATAACCTGAAAACAACAAATTGGAGGCTTTGTAACGACAAAGAGAATTAGTATAATCAACTTCAAAGGTGGAGTCGGGAAAACCGCCTTAGCTCTCCACTTAGCCTGTGGTATTTCTTGGTATCATGATAAGCGAGTCCTATTGGTAGACGTAGATCACCAGAGCAGTCTCTCTCTTACTATTTTGAAACCGAAAGAATGGGAAAAAGTGGTAGATGAAGGGAAAACTATAGATGCAGTCTTCCAACACTTCACAACCCAAAATACCAAGCTCCCTGGAAAGGAAATCATTTATCCAATGCCCTACGGCAAGAATTATCCAAAACTGGACCTTGTACCCGCCACGTTGCACCTTGATGAAACAGAGCTAGACCTTGCTTCAACAATTGTGGGAAATGCAATAGAATCTGATTGGAATAAACGTACGTTGATCTGCAAGTGGATTGAACAGAACAATATCGACAGTGGCTACGATTATATCATTTTCGATTGCCCTCCTGCAACAAAACTCGTGACTCAAAATGCCATCGCCACAAGCCATGGATACATAGTATCTGTCATTCCTGACGCAGTTTCAACTCGTGGGACGCCTCACTTAATTGAACGAATGTTTGGGAAGATTTCTAAGAAATTCTCAGATGATGCAGAATATTTGAAAGGAAAGATAAATATCGTAAGCACGTATGTTCCACATATTCAATTGGTTGCCATAGTTATCTCCAAAATAAAAACGTCTGGGCGGACAGGTACCGGCTACACGCTTGACCACTATCGACATCTTACGAACATTCAGAATCTTTACCCGAAGTCCGTCATAGAACCCTACATTGTTGAGGGCGTGGGCGTCCCCGAGTGCATGGCACGTGGATACCCAGTTTACGATTTTAAAGACAGTCCGAACGTGAGAAACAGGCACTTCATACAACTGTTCAGAAAACTTACAGATGAGCTAAAGACTCGCATCGATAAACTTTGACGCGAGTTTGGGGGGAAATAACGATTGTCGGGAAGACCCAAGAAAGAAAAGAAACTTCGGGATGCCCAGTCAAAAACTACGGTTCGAGACCTCGCCAAAAGTCTCAGAGGAGTTGAGCAGATTCTGCAAACGTCAGGTAACCAGAATCAATTGGCCTTCATCAATGAGTTGAGAGAAATATTGGGTCCTTATGGTTCAGTAGACAGTAAACAATTCCTGCACTCCTTGAAAAACTCCTTGTCAATGATCCACGCAACCCGAAAGGAATCTGGAAAACTGCAAGAGCAACTTCAAATTGACATGGAAAATGTCTCTCTGAATGAGCTAAAAGACTTAGTGTCCAGCGGCCTTCTTAGCAAAGAAAAGCTGCTGGCAATAGGAAAAAGCCGTTTTGGCCTCTCAATCGGAACGCTCAGAAAGATGAAGAAAGAGAGAATTCAGGATCAGATTCAAGGCGCAATTCAGAATATCGAAACGCTTGAAGCTATTAAGAGAAAAGCATCAGAATAAAATAGCGTGCTAATGAATCTCGTTCTTCCAAGCATAAAATAGCCGCCAATACATACGCCTTCGGCTCTCACCAACTAAACCTCGTTCACAAAGATATTGCTCAACGAACGCATTAAATGACTCAACATCACGACAATGAACCACATCATCAAAATTCAACCAACATTCAGGCTCTCTACGACGACGTTCAGGGCTACCGCTACTCAAACCTACCACCGAGCGCGCAAACCACGCGCTACAACAAGAAAATCAATCCCCATTAGCTACCGCGCGCGCTGTTGCTTTCAAGTTCATAAACCTTTTATTGACAATATCGGGTACACCAAATGTAGAACCCCCAAAGGATATGAGGAATTTGACTACTGAACCAATAGAGTTCAAATGCCCGCTTTGTGGCTCCTCTCTAGCAAGCGCTGATTATTATCGGGCAATTGAAGAACTCAAGAAAAAAGTTTCAGAAACCTACAGTGAAGAACACAGAAAGGCCAAACAGGAATATGAAAAGAAGCTCCAGCAAATAAGTCAAGGTCACAAAGATGAAGTTGCTGACCTCAAGCGAGCATACGAGGAAAAAAGAAAGACGCTGAGGAAAGAAATGGAGGACACATATAGGCAACAACTTGCAGAGCTGAAAAAGACCTATGACAAAATCAACAAAGACAACAAAAGACATTTCGAGAGTCTGGAAAAGAGACTCAAAACTGAAGGGAAAAAGGAACTTCAAGAAAAGGAAAAACAGCTTAAAGAGCTTAGAGGAGAGCAAGATCGTTTGACAAAACTCGCTTTTGATGAAGGCAAAGCAAGGGCTGATCTTGAAACAGCAGAGTTAAAGAATGATCTTAGAGAGCGAGACATACAGATAGAACGATTTAAGCGCGATACTGATGAACTGAGAAAGCAGTTGTTGCAAAGCCAGTCAGAATTGAAAGGCGAAGCTGGAGAAATAGACCTTTTCTCCAAACTTACTCAGGAATTTCAGCAAGACTTTTTCTCTCGACAGAAAAGGGGCAAAGCTATGGGAGACATTATCCAACGAATCAGGACTGCCACAACGACACTGGAAACACCAATTGTGTATGACAACAAACAATCCGACAACGTTACTAGCAAAGACATAGAGAAAGCCAAGAGATACAAGGACGTTCATGCAACGGATTATGTCATTATAGTTTCAAGCAACTTGCCAAAGAAGGATGTCAAAAATGGATTGTTCGGTGAAAGAGACGGAATTTTGCTCTGCCATCCAACCATAGTGGTTGCTATTGCCAAACAAATACGAAGAGCCATCATCGAAATTTCCAAACAATCAGAAAGTCGGATAGACCGTGAGGCTAAAGAGTCAAAATTGTATGATTACATAAGAAGCCAAGAATTCTCAGGAACTGTAGAAGAATTGCATGATATCTACCAAAAAATGGCTGACCTGCAAGACAACGAAGAAAAAGCACATGGAAGATTATGGAAAGAGAGAAAGAAACTGCAATTACAGATAAATGATACATATGTCGGAATTTCCAATGGAATAGACTGCATCATACAAGAAAAAATTCCGATGCAAGAACTCTTGGAAGAGCATGGAAAGGAAAAGGAGACAGAAGAGACGCCAAGCGAGACAGTTGAACCCCTTTTGATAAAGAGAAAGAAAAAAAGGCAGCGCACAGACTAGCGCGCGCTAGGAGCCTCAATGTTTTGAAAAAAGCAGATCCCAAAACTGATGAGCTTATTCAAAAACTTTACGACGAGGGATTCACCGATGAAGAAATTGCGGCAAGAATCGGAAAGGTGAAAAGCACAATAGGACACTGGAGAGCGAGAAGAGGTCTTCCAACAGTTTTTGAAAACAGAAAAAGACTGACAGATTGGGAAAGCCAACAGATTCAAAAGTATTTGGCATTCGAACGAAAATACAAGATTATAACAAAAGAAAAAACTCTTGCTGCCCATGAGAAAGGTTTAACCGCTTTCGTAATGAGTTTAAAACATCCGCTTAGCACGGTATCCCAGAAAGACATTGAGGACTACATCATAGCCCACAACACTGTAGATTTGACGAGAAGAAATGAACTGTTGACAACTAGTTTGGTTACTAAATTCTCAGTCCCGAATATTCCAACTAGCAAATTGTTCGACTTTGCCAGCAGAATCATAGCTACAAGGGTTTTCTACAGAGATGGCCATTGCATCAACTGCGGAAGTCTATACCCACTACATCTTAACATGCTGAAAGGTAAATTTAACCTGAATGTTGAAAACTTGGAAACGCTATGCGAAAACTGCTACCGTATCACAAAGCGCTAAATCAGAAGCGCACACGCAAACCAAACATGCCGAAAACAGGCACGAACTAGATACAAGTCTTGACTCAAAAACCAACTATCTCAAGAAATAACAATATCAATAATGACGGCAGAATGAACAAGCCGAAACAACGACACAAAACTTGTAATAACCCGAACCGACAACACCGTTTTACGACGACAATCCTCCTCGGAGACATAAGCCTTTCCCTCTGATTGAAACACGAGGTTAAGCTGCCTCTCATCCCATATGCGAAGCCAAGTATGCTTTCCAACACACAGCATATGCTTTTATTATACATGCGTAAGCTTCGCTATTAGACTCTCGGCTAGAAAGCTATATTGTCTCCTCGTCGAAAAAACGACGAAGAATGAATGATGTGTAAACAGAGACGAAAAAAGATATTGAACAACAAACACAAGGCAAAACAGAAGACAACGTCAACAACCAAGACCACACAAAAACAACCAATACCACAGAATTACTAAGGCTCAAGTCGGGTTACTGCCAACACGCCAACCCTACTGATATGCTCACGTTTTCTGGTAGCGCGCGTTTTTTTCCAAGATAATCTGTGTAACAATTTTGAAATCTTGGGACTTAGCGCGTGCTGGCAATGTTTGCAGGATGGTAAAGTGTAACAAGTTACTTTGCGCGCTAACCACTCCGCGAGAGTTGAGACCTTTCACAGATGGGACCCGGTTTTTCCTTTTTCCGCTTCTACAATTGCCGGGACTTCTGCCAATGATTGAATGATATAGTCCGCGTGCAAATCCCCTCTTTCTTCGACCGTTCTCCTGGCTTCCTTCAAGACCTCTGCGGGCAGACTCTTCAAAAGCTCCTGGAAATCTGACTGTTCAGGGTTTCTCATGACAATTATCGCTACTCCGCCTGCGTTCTTAGCAGCCAGCACATCAAGTATCAAATCGCCAACCATTAAGAAACGACTTGCGTCCAGTTTCTCAGCGGCCAGCAAAATGCCTTCAGGAGCCGGTTTCAATCTTCTCACACTTTCCCTCGTCACGACAACGTCAAAGTATTCCCTCAGACCGTGCATCTGAAAAACAACATCAACCGCTTTCTTCGAGGTGTTCGTGACAAGCCCCATCTTGGCTCCAAGTCTTTTCAGGGTCTCCAATGTCGAAATCGTTTCATCGAAAAGTATGGACTTCTTTGCAGAGTCCAGTTCGTAACGGCTTAGAAACTGCTCCATTTCTCGCCCAAAACGCTCGGTAGCGGGTTCACCGAAATGATTTTCAACATACTCCGAGGCTTTGTTGCGCATCATGGTTGACCGTTCTATCCCTTCAAGCACCACAGCAGGAACACCGAGGTCCGCCAGCTTCTCCCTTGTACTGCGCCTAAATTCCAACACATGCTGATGACTTGACCATGGAGTCTGAACTAAAGTGTCCTCCAGGTCAAACAACACTGCCACATCACGTTTGCTCTCTTCTCTTATCAAGCTCCTCATCCGACAAGTCAATGTCTTCTTCCGCTGCCCTAAAAAATGTTCGCGCACGCTAGCCAAAACCAACTGCACACTGTTGAAAATTCAACATGCACATCAGCAAAACGGCACACCAAACCCCGCCAAAAGAACTGCACAGACACTCACCTCAGTTCTGTGTGTGCTGAAAACCTAGGGGGAGGGGGTAGGTCATTTTTGGCTTGAAAACGACCAAAAACCATGTTGAGTAGGCCTACGCCTCTAGATTCATCCATAATATTAGGTGTTTGTGGTGGGGCCGGCCGGATTTGAACCGACGACCTTTCCCCGGAAACAGTGCTTAGGCGCTGCTCCTACGGGTTTCTCTAACCGCTCCAGAACCTCGTCATCCCTTTTTGAGGTCCGCAAACCCGTTAGCTACTTTCTGGAGCCCGTCGTCATACCTGCCTAGACTACGACCCCACGGCTACACTGAGAATGCCACACTCTAAATATATGCATTATTGCGACGAAAACATAATCTCCACACGGAGCAAACCGAAAAAGATTCACCCTGTCAAAGCGATAAGCTTATGAGGAGAGGTTCGCCGTGTAGTCTGGGGTTCGCCGGCCATAGGGCGCGGGTCCCACCTGATCCCATACCGAACTCAGAAGTTAAACCGCGCTCCGTTTCCGGCTGTAGTGTGGTCTTCGGCCATGTGAACCCGGGAAAGCTGGTAACCCCACTTCAACTCAACCAAATTCATCCGCATATTTGGAGGAAAATTACCCAAAACTTATAACTGACCCTTTATAGTGTGTTCGGAAGGTGAGTTTGTGAGCATAACAGCGGCAATATTAGCGTTACAAAACGACATCAGCCAAGGACCCCTTGGCGACACAAGCATAAACTGGATCCTGAACGTCCTCTTTTACGTCATATTCGTAGTCTTCATCTTCTACGGACAAAGAATCCAGACATACGTAATGATCAGAGAAGTAGAAAGCTCACTCTACAAACTCAAGTACATAAAAGAAGAGGGACGCAAAATCACAATAGAAACAATAAAAGAAATCGGCAAACCCCAAACCGACCCGACATCACGGGTTGACAGATTCATGGAATACTTCACCATAGCCCCACAAGGCCTCGACCCAGCAGGCATAGTATGGAAGCTTGAACACATACTAGACGTAAGAGACACACGCTTCAAAGACGAAGTCAAACTCATGGCCCCATCAGCAGACGAAACCCAAACAAACAACCTTGAAAACACTCTTGAAGCAGAAATGGCCCTCAACTTCATCTACAAAGTCATAAGACACTTCTATCTGCTAGGCAAAAAAACCCTCAGCCTCTACGTCATAATGCAAATACAGATGATCCTACCCATGATCATGAAAGAAGCAGAAGCCTACGCCAGCGCACTAAAAGCCTTCGCATACGGCCAACCAATAGGCGACGGAGCAGGCGCACTCGTAGCAGCCAAACTCATGCACGGATACGCGTCAACCAAAATAGAGAAAGACTGCGTCATCGCAACCGTCCCATTTGAAGGACGCACAGCCTTCGTGATAAAAGCTGAAGGACCCGGAGGAAACGTCGGCAAACCAGGAGACGCAGTAAAAGAAGTTATTGAAGAAAACAATGGAAAAATCGCAATGGTAGTCATGATCGACGCAGCTCTCAAGCTGGAAGGAGAGGGTCTCGGCGAAGTGGCTGAAGGTGTAGGCGCAGCCATCGGCGGCCCAGGCGTCGACCAATTCAAAATTGAAGAGGAACTCCTGAAATATCACATTCCCATAAACGCCCTCGTAGTCAAAGAAGACATCGGCGACGCTGTTTCACCCTTGCGCAAAGAGATCGTTGACTCGATCGACAGCGTAATTGAAAGAATAAAGCAGGTCGTCAAAGAGAGGACAAAGGAAGGCGACAAGATAATAATAGCCGGCGTAGGCAACAGCATCGGAATCGGACAATAGGAGATGAATGAAACGGCCGAAACCAAAGCATCAGCCCCTACAGCTAGAATCTCAACGTTCATACTGATGGTAGTGTTCGTAACGCTTGCACTATCATTTGCAGCGCTCATATTCGCCGTTAACATTCTAGACCAGAACACAGAAGCAGCATGGATACTTATTCTACTAGGATTCCTTGGAGTCGCAATATCCACATACGTCTTGTTCCAGACGCGAAGACGACTTTCAAAACTGAAAATCATCGTTCCCCCAGTGACCACCACGATCGAATGCAAAAAATGCGGCTTCAAAAACGTCAGAGAATTCCAGCGAGGAGATTACATATTCAAAGAAGGCGACAACTGCCAAAAATGCAATGAAAAGATGCTGATAACAGCAATCTACAGAGAAGTCAAAGACAAAGAAAAGGAAAAAACATCCTTCTAAGTCAGGACAACACATCCATTTTCAACAATCAAAACAGTATGCTCAGCCTGAGCAACCATTTTTCCGCTGGCTTCAACGAAGATCGGGTACTGCATCAACGTCTTTGACCTCAACAATTCATGGAACGCTTCCTTATGATATTCCTGAGACACAACATCCTTCAGCCAACGTTCAGCAAACGGCAAAGTCCTGAAACTATCTTCAATATATTTCAGAAGCTGTTTCGCATGCGGGTTCTGCACCGATCTCGACTTCAGAAAACGGAAAATTGTCACCTCATCACCGTTTTCAACACGCCCCGCAGCTTTCGGCAAAGTAACGAACGGCTCGATCGCATACACGCCGCCCAGCTTAATTTTTGAGAAAGAAAGCTGCGAAACATTCGGCAAGGATGTGCCTGTGTGGACAACGTAACGGCCGACTTGATGACCGGTGAGATTGGAAACTGGTTTGAACCCTCGTGATTTGATTGTGGTCTCTATTATCGAGCCAAGTTTTGAAGTAGACATCTCTGGTTGAATGTTCTCGACAGCTGCTTTCAGTGCTCGTTCAGCTGCTTCCACGAGGCCTTTGCATTCGGGGTTGAAACAAACAGTAACGGCAGTGTCGGTCAGATAACCGTCGACATGAGCACCGATGTCCACCTTGACAACGGACTGTTCAGGTATTCTTGCCGTATCATCAGGCGGTGACGTGTAGTGCGCAGCTATTTCATTGACTGAGACATTACATGGAAATGCAGGCTTTGCCCCTTTCTTTCTTATCAGCGCCTCCGCTTTCTCGCAGATTTCAATGATCGGCATGCCTTCGCGTACAAAACTTTTCATCTCTTCACGCGTCTCGCGCAGAATCTTCCCTGACAGTCGAAGCTTCTCATAAGCCTGCTTGTCAGATTCAGCCATCAATGCCACGCTTCATTCTAAGTGTGATATGAAGATTTACTTTTATTAGCGCTTATAACACTATAGTCTAAAAGACTTCACGTCAAGGTGAAGCGTTTGGCCAAAATCACATGAAGGCGGCGCCCCTATTCTGCGCCTCATCTTTTGATGTGAAATCTCTCAAGAACGTCTCTTGCCTTTTCCCGCTTCTTCTGATGCTCAGCGAGAAACTTGTTGACTCTTTCGGTCAGTTCTTTCTTGCAGTCGCCGCAGAGGGTTTCGCCGGCCTTGCACTGCTTCTTCCTTTCTGCCAGCTTTCTGTCATCTGCTTCGAACAGGTATAGAAAGTACTGAAAAACTGTGCAAATATCTGGATCAGCGCCTTCTTTTCGCTGTTCAGCCACGGTGCCTTTTCCGCCAGTAAAGGCTCTCCAAATCTTCTGTTTCACCAGTTCAGGCGGATCGATTGTGAATATAGCTGTCTCAGGTTCAGAAGCGTTCATCTTTCCGCCGACACCGAGCCCTGGCAGGAAGCGGTTGTGGATTTGTGCTGGTTTGTAGTAGCCAAGTTTCTGAGCGATGTCGCGAGTGATACGCCAGTAGGGGTCTTGATCTATGGCTGCAGGTATGAGAGCTGGAACGTTTTCACCTGTCAGCTTCTTATGTATAAAGCAGGGTACTGCTTGAACAGCAGGGTAGAATATCCAGCCCAAATTTGTGCTGTCCTGAAAACCGAAAGTTGCTCTTGCGGTTGAGTAAGTTATACGTTTGGCAACTTCCAACGCAATGTCATAGAGTAAGTCAATGTCCTCAACATCGTAGATTATGAAGGTGTTTCTAGGTTCGAAGCCCAGCGCAACAAGGTCTAATGCGTTTTCGTAACCCAGCTTCGTGGTTTCGGACAATATGCGTTCGTCATCAATCACGAATTTTTCGTCGTCGGTCATCTGAAAGTAAAACCTTGTGTCAAACGCGTCCTGCAAGTATTTCGTGAAAATCCATGGGACGAGATGTCCAATGTGAACTGGACCCGAAGGACCTCGACCAGTGTACAAAACGAACTTGGTTCCTTTGTCATACAGGTCAAGAACCACATCCAGGTCTCGGTGAGAGAAGAAAAGCTCCCTGCGCATCTGAAGATGTACATCACCTGTGTACTTGGCTAGCCTTTGTCTGAGCTCCTCTGTTAGGGGTTGGGTTCCGAACTCGCGTATCAAACGTTCGTAGTCAACTTTGCCCCTCACTTCCCAGGGAGTGACGATCATTTCATTCTTGTCTTCATCAGTCAATCCAACACCGTCCACATCGTGTAGCTCTCTATACAATTCATGAAAAACGTATTAAATCTTGTGCGAACCATCATGCTACGAGTTTTTCCCAGTTGTCTGTGAGGAGATAAGACGTAAATATGATTTTGTGGTTTTTGAATGATGTGGGTTAAGTGATGCCCTGCCAGTTTCATTAAGATGGCGGATTTCTAGGCAAAGACTCTCAGGGCATCGTTTCGCCTTAGTAACTAATAATTAGTAATCGCTACCCGTACACTTACCCTAGCGAGGAAGTGAGAAACCTGTTTTTGAGAAGGATTCAAAGGTTATTAATTAAAAAAGGTTTAAACCTTGCACAGTTGCACCGAATGTGCAAGATACAAAGAGTTTAGAGGCACCGAGTCGTTCCAGAGTAGAAAGCACCACAACTTTAATTACGGGAATAATACATGTTGCAATTATGGCTAATAAACATAGTGCAGACATTCTCTGCATTGTTATTCTGATTGCCCTTACGATGGTTTCAGCAGGACATGCAAAAGTAGCAATTGAACCTTCGACGTTGACCTACAGAGAGGGATATGTTCTCGCTGAAAAACCAAACTCCATTGTGAACAATTCTAATCCTGCAAGCAATACGTCGGCAGGGTCATGGCATGCAGCTGAGACCTGGACCTTTGTCCTCGCTGCAATAGGATTGTCATCTCCTTTACATGATCTTCTACGGCATTTAGCTGACGATTCAGACAGACAAGATGGTCGTCCAGATGAGCATACATTCAAGCCTGAAACTCTGAATAGAAAAAGCAGGAGACACAAGAAGACTCATAAACTGCGCAAGTTACTGGCAATGGGCTTTTCGGACGTCTCATGGGACAGCATTTTCTTGATACCAGAGTGCGTCGCTCTAGCTATCATGATTCGATTTGTGAAATTCTAGCGCGCGTGGCAAGCGAAGATGAGTTACCTGAACTCTTATCCCAAGGATGGCACGCAAGCCTCGTGCTCCCAAGCGGCAAAGTTGTGCTAGACCGGCAAGTTTCCCTCTTTTTTTCCATTCTAAGAATTAAGCTCTAAATCAAAATCAGCTTGTTCACCTCTGCTCCCTCGTGACACGCTTTTTGACTCACTTTTTCGGTTTCTCTTTCCAATTTTCTCTTCCAAAACCTTGTCACACTGGAGCAGAGCAGAACAAACTGATTCAAGAAAGCAACCCGTTTTAGGAGAACGTGTTTTCCATTGGCTTTCAAGTCGTGGTGGTCGTAAACTTGACCATAGCAACAACTTTTCAACTTTTCAACCCTTGAAAAACATTATTGAAAGCGTTCTCCGTGCTTGTGCGAGCCCTGAAAGTATGGTGCTCATAGTTATTCAGTCAAGTTGCAGGGCTATAAATCAAAAAAAAGTTGAAGAATCTTCTGTGTTGCTCATGTATATCTCTCATGGTGTCCTTGGGCTTATCGAAGAAAAATCAACATACTTTTACCATGAGCCTTCGGTAGCATGGGCAATCAACATCGAAGCAATCGAACTAAGTATCGTGCCTATACAAGGAAAACCATACTGCAGGGCTATAATTCTTAAAAAACTTGAAGAGTTTTCTATGTGGAACCATGGGCTTTCATGCTTAGTTCGACGGTGCATGGTGTTATCGAAGCAAAATGACCATGCTTTCACCATATAGGTTCGATGTGGAAAGTAGGTCCGACGGTACATGCCGAGTCCGAAGAGTACCATGACTCTGCAAGAGGTTTCGTACTGCACTGCTATTGGAATTCAACGTAACCTTCGAAAACTTCCTTGCAGTTTAAATCTCACGAAGCAGTATCAGCAATTGAACATGTCACGTCTGAAAATTAGTCATATATTCATTATTTCGTTACTCGTAATCTGTTTTATCAGTGGCCTCTATGTATTTAAAGTCTCACATTTCACAGTTACCGGAGAAACACAATCTTCTAGAGGCTGGCATGACATAGAAACTTGGTCTTTTGTACTTACAACAGGTTCATCAATAATAGTTCTTGCAATTCGACCCGTGGACATTTGTGCTTACCTATGCGATCAAGATGACGATGCCAAAAAGGGAGCGTTGCAGTATTGTTTGTGGTTCTACAACAAAGCAAAGAGAAAACTCAGGCGCGCAAGGCAGACCAGCTGGAACAGGCACTTAAGCCTAAGGACACGTTTGAAAACACATTGGAGAAAGCCAGACTGGTCTTGCCCCAAATAATGGACGAAAAGAAGTGGAGTAACCAAGGACGCATCAACATTCCAGAGGTGATGAAGCTTTTGAAAGTTGGCCAAAACACTGCGTACAGAATAAGAAGAGAGCTATTGCGAGACTTTGACCAGCAAAAAGAAGCTCGCGCCTCTCAATGGGGAAACGACACAACGGCGGAGAAAACTATCTAGCGCGTGCCATAGAAGATTTCTCCAAAAGTCTTATTTTCTTGGTTAAATAGGTTGTCATACTGAGCGCGGACTGAGGGGGCAGCATGAAAGGAAATGTTGTAGGGACGATTCTCTTGTTGCTCTTGATCGGCTCGATGGGCGGTTTTTCCTTTGAAATCCGAACTGCAAAAAGTTCGGGTACAGTAGCAATCCGGGTGCAGCCTGACATTGTAACCGTAAATCTCGGAGAGACGTTCTCTTTGAACGTTACCTTCGAAAACATACCTGCTGACCCTGGCATGGCTGGGATTCAGTTCAATCTTACGTGGGATTATTCGATTTTACAGTACGTGTCAACTGAAGAAGTGCTCTTCCACAAAGTCACACCACAAGCAGAGTGGGATAACATCCACGATCTCAGCGGACCCAGTATCTTGTACGCATGCACTTGGTGGAGTATCCCCAGGGCGTTGACCGGAGGCTATGCACCAATATCAGGCAGCGGAACTCTTGCGAAGTTAACCTTCAAGAGCATAGCACTCGGGATGACAATACTGCACCTCGACCAGGTCAAAATTGGCGACCCGGACGCCAATACGATTCCCAGCAGCCCCGTCGATGGCAGCGTCAGTGTTAGGGCGCGCCCGCGGATAGTAATATACAATGTACAACCTGCCACATCAGTCGTGTTTCAAGGAACAGTCCAGATAAACATTGGCGTAACCAACGAGGGAACTGAAATAGAAACGTTCGATTTCACTATCAAAGAGCAGAGGCTTCTCAGCACTTCTCCTCAGATTCCGCTACCATATGAGAACTTCTTGGGTACATTGCACGTTTCGTCGCTTCCGCCAGGTTCTTCAAAGGAATACTCATTCACTTGGAATACAAAGGGATTCAGCCCCGGCGCCTACATCATAAATGCGTACACCAGTATCGGAAACGGCAAATTTATTGGAGGTGGACCGATTTATCTCCAAGACATCGGATACGTCATACTCGTGGCAGGGCAAGCTACAAACCAGGCGATGATAGACAAATATTGCGACTCCGTTTATGGAACGCTCATGAGCGTTGGGTTTTCTGAAGATCGCGTATGCTACATTAAACCAACCTATCCAATCCTTGGGGAAGCTTCCGCCTTTGATAATTTGAAGGACGCCATTGAGGAATGGGCAGTCAGCCGAGTGAACAAGGTTGAGCCGCTGTTCTTGTACATGTTCGGGCACGGGGAGGAACCATACACTGAACATGGATTCATAATTGATTCTGGTCCATTAGCGCGCGCGGGCGTTGTACATGACAGCGATTTGTCCTCTTGGCTAAGTAATCTCAAGAGCAGAACGGGGGCTCGATTGTATGTGATATTCAATTTCTGCCACAGCGGCACATTTATGTCTGACCTTTCACCGATTGCGACCGTAACTATTTGCTCATGTGGTCAACAGGAATTCGATTATTTTAAATATGGGCTGGACTTTTTCGGTAGTCCATTCTGGTACGCAATAGGTGAAGGCAAATCAATGGGGCAGGCATTCAACATAGCCGCCGAGAACGCGCTGCATCTTGATGCAATCTTTGGAACGCGGGGGGCTGTTCTGGATCAGGTGCCCCTGCTGGATGACAATAACGACGGAGTTGGCCACACGGGTCCTGTGCCCAATGGCGGAGACGGTGCGTATGCTCTGAGCGCCCACATTGGGCATTGCGAATGGGGATTTCCTTGGGTGTCAAGTTCAATTGCAACCCAATATTATGCATGGCCTCCAAGTGGCAACATTATACTATGGGCTAAGGTTGAGAATGATAGTTCTTTGAGGCACGTAGAAGCGGGCATGATCCCTCCGGACTTGGTGCCAGCAAATGATAGCGGTTTTGTAGATGTTGTCTCCGGGGATTTCGATATGACTGATCCGTTGGGTCTTGGAAACTTCACGGTAAGCATTCCGGCGGTTAATTTCACGAATCATGCTTCAGGACCGAGCAACTTCACGTTCGTAATCTTTGCAGAGCAGGAAAACAACAGGACCGCAATTCCCTGTTTTATCAACGTGATATTCACAGAAACTGGCCAACCTCCTAGCGACACAATGGCTCCAGTCATACATATTACCCGACCGCTAGATGGTTCGGTCCTTCACAGTACGATACAAGTCAATGGTACAACGAGTGATGATGTTTGTCTCAGGAAATGCGAACTCTACGTAGATGGTAATCTTGCGCAGACCATTAGTCTCCCACAGGCTTCCAGTTCCTACTTTGATTTTTCACTTGACACCACTTCCCTTTCAAATGAGAACCATACTGTTATGACGGAATCCTACGACACTTCTAACAACAATGCGAATGAATCATTGAGTATTTACGTAGTGAACGATATCCATGACATTGCAATTGCAGACGTTGGCTCTGGCAAATCTGTTGTGTTCGAAGGCTTCAATCTGAGCGTGACAGCCGCAGTAGTAAACCGTGGAAGCTACGCTGAAAGTACCAACATTACGGTCTATGCCAATTCAACACTAATCGGGGCAGCAGCCTTTACCAACGTGACTGTTGACGGTCTGGAGATTCTAACTTTCGCGTGGGACACTACAGGCTTTGCATGTGGAAACTATACGATTACGGCTTACGCTTGGCCTGTTCCAGGCGAAGCAAACACGGCGGACAACACCTTCACCTATGGCTTGGTCCAGGTGACGATCATGGGTGACGTCGACGGCAACGGCTGGGTTAACGTCCTGGACGCCATCGACGTTTCGAACTCGTTCGGCAAGGGCATAGGACAAGCTGGCTTCAACGCCAACGCCGACTTCGACGACAACGGCGTAATCAACATTTTGGACGCAATAACCCTCGCAAACCACTACAACCAACACTACTCATAACTCTCCTATTCTTCTGTCCCAACCAGTTCGAACTGGAATGAAAACGCCGACGGCAGCATAACGGTGCGGAAGGCTTAATCGTCTTCCTGGCATCCTTTTTCTAAGATGCACGATGTATAGGAATCGTCAACTTTTAACGTAGAGTTTTTATTAAAACTGTGACAACTAGATTACCGATTTCAATTCATGCCAATCATGAAGGGAATAGCAATGGTTGATCTTAGAGAGCACGAACGCAAAACACTGGCTACCCTCGCAGAACTAGGCGGGAGAGCATCGGTTGAACAGTTGATAAGTCAGAGCAGACTTACAGATGCGGCGGTCATGCGTGCAGCGTTGACCTTGAAAGAGAATGGCCTTGTCCAAATCCATGCGAAGAAAGAGACTATCGCCAAGCTCAACGCGGAAGGCAAAACCTATGCAAAGAATGGACTGCCAGAGAGACAGGCAATAACTGCGCTAGACAGACTAGGCGGCAAAGCGCGCGTTGGGAAAATCGCTGAAAAAGCGGGGATTGAAAAACAATCAATACCGATTGCATTGGGCTGGATTCAAAGGAAAAAATGGGCGATTCTGGACTCGAAGGCGAACACTCTGCAGATGCAGGGAAAACCTGAAGAAGGCGATGATGAAAGGTTAGTGAAGATTCTAGGCGAAAAGAAAGAGGTCATAGTTGAGGACTTGAACTTAGAGCTTCAGGATGCTTCTCGCCTTCTAAAGGGCAGAAAACTGCTTGATGTCGAAGAGAAGACAAAGAGAGTAATTGAAATCACGGATGCAGGCAACTCCGCGCTGAAGAAGGGAGCCCAGTCCGCTGCAGAAGTCACGCAGCTGACATCTGACCTCATAATTGGTGGTAAGTGGCGAAAGGTGAGCTTTCAAAAATACAACATAGAGGCTGCGGTGGCTAAGACTTGGCCCGGCAAAAACCATCCGTACCTCCGTTTTCTTGACGAAGTGAAAGAGAAACTCATCAACCTGGGATTCAGAGAGATGACGGGTACAAACGTTGAAACATCCTTTTTCAACTTTGATGCTCTTTACACGCCGCAGGATCATCCTGCCCGCGAAATAATGGACATTTACTTTGTCAAGTATCCGAGATACGGGAGCATAGGCGCTGAAAAGAGCGTGTTGCGGAATGTTAAGGCCACTCATGAAAACGGGTGGAAAACGGGTTCAACGGGTTGGCGGTACAAGTATTCGGTGCAAGATGCTGAGCAGTTGGTTTTGCGTGGACATGGAACGTGTCTGAGCGCGAGGACGCTTCTCAGCAAAGATCTGGAGATTCCAGGCAGATATTTCTCGATTGCACGTTGTTACAGACCGGACGTGTTGGATCAGACTCATCTCACCGAGTTTAATCAGGTTGAAGGAATTGTTGTTGACGAGAAGCTGAATCTTCGGGACCTTTTGGGAATTTTGATGACCTTTGCGACTGAAATTGCTGGAGCAGGCAAGGTTAGGTTGAGACCCGATTATTATCCGTTTACTGAGCCGAGTGTGGAATTGAGTGCCTACAAGAAAGGGTATGGATGGATTGAGTTCGGAGGCTCAGGCATCTTTAGACCAGAGGTAACCTTGCCGTTAGGCATCAATGTTCCTGTGATCGCTTGGGGTTTGGGGATTGACCGTTTGTTCATGATGAAGGCCAAGGTTGATGACATACGCGCTTTGTTCTCAAAGGATCTGCAATGGTTGAGAACCAAGGAGGTCGTGTAGCATGCCCACTATAGATGTTGATTACGCTGAATTCGAACGGATGCTTGGTGTAGAGTTGAACAGAGATTTGGAGAAGGTCAATGATGTTTTGGCTTTTGCCAAGGGTGAAGTGAAGCTTTTCGATGAAAAGACGGGCATGATGAGTGTTGAGATCAAGGACACGAACCGAGGGGACCTGTGGAATATTGAGGGTTTGGTCAGGGCTCTGCGTGGGTTCTTGGGTTTGGAGAAGGGTTTGAAGCAGTATAAAGCAGGGAAGCCGTTAGCCGAAGTTTACGTTGACGAGAGACTTGAGAACATAAGGCCTTTCATAGGCTGTTCAGTGATCAAGAACGTCAAGCTGACGGATCCGATGATTCGCGGAGTAATGCAGCTGCAGGACAAGTTGGATCACACTTATGGAAGGAATAGGCGGCGAACTTCTATTGGCCTTTACGATTTTGATCTTACGAAGCAGCCGCTCAGCTACACTGTTGCTAGACCAACTGAGGTCAGCTTTGTTCCGCTGGGTTTTGACAGGAAGCTGAGTCTGAAGGAGATCCTGAAGGAGCATCCGAAAGGGGTGGAGTATGGTTCAATTGTGACTGGGCACTCTGTTTATCCGATTCTTTTTGATGGTGAGAAGAGGGTGCTGTCGTTTCCGCCGATTATCAATTCTGATGATTTGGGGAGAGTAACTGAGGAAACGAGGAACATCCTCATCGAAGTGACAGGGACAGTGCATGAGACGGTGCTGAACACTCTGAAGATTGTGACTCTGTCTTTGGTTGACCGGGGCGGGAAACCCTACTCAGCCGTTGTTCATTATCCGGATTATAGTCTGCGGGAAGTGACGCCGAGTTTTGAGTCTGGACGCATGGAATTGGACGTGGAATATGCAAACAGAGTGTTGGATCTTAATTTGAGCGCTAGGCAGATGGCGGATTTGCTTGAAAAAGCCGGCTTCGGAATTGAAAGGCTTGAGAAAGACAGGATAACTGTGCAGATTCCGTGTTACCGGATTGACATAATGCATCCGATTGATTTGGTTGAGGATGTGGCGATAGCCTATGGATACAACAATATCAAACCTTTCTGGCGGAAGCTGCCGACGACAGGGGGGGCTAGACCTGAACAGAGTTTCTTGGACGTTGCGAGGGAATTGATGGTTGGGCTGGGTTATCAAGAAGTGCTTAGCTATAGCATGACGAGTCCTGATAACTTGTTTACGAGGATGAATTTGAGGAAACAGAGGGTAATCGAGATTGCCAATCCGAAGGTTCAAACGTTGACGTGTCTTAGGAATTGGCTATTGCCGGGTCTGATGGAGTTCTTTAGCTGCAATCTTCACGTTGAATATCCGCAGCGGATTTTTGAGCTTGGCGCCGTCACGGTTCCAGATGATAAGGCGGAGACGAGGACGCGGGATAATGATACTTTGGCGGCCGCTGTTTCTCATGGAAACGCCGGTTTCACCGAGATTAAGTCAGTTTTAGACGCTGTTTTGATGAATCTCGGGTTGGAATGGCAGATTAGAGAAGCAAGGCATCCGAGCTTCATCGAAGGAAGGGTTGGGACAGTGATCGTTGGAAAAACTGAAGTCGGCATGCTTGGTGAGTTGCATCCGAAAGTTTTGCAGGCTTGGGCGCTTGAGAATCCTGTTGCTGCGTTTGAGTTAGACATGAGCAGGATAGGCAGGATCAGGGGTAAACAGTGAGTGGAAGATAGGAACCTTTAATTTTCCTGAGCTGTCTTCATGTAGTTTGGCGATGACCGAATCGAGCCTTCCTAATCCCGCCGATACATCCACGCAGACGGACCCAACCGAAGCGGCAAGCACACCGCTTGCCTTCTCTTATGAAGACGGGTTTACCCAAACGTGGGACACGGTGGGCGCGGGCGTAATTCCCTTGACGGAGAGAGCTTGACTTAGAGGAGCGCGTCGCTCTAGCAATGAAGTTAAGTGTTAGGTTACTGGGGAGACATTTGCCCGCGATAAGACCGTGGGCCTGCAGTGCGGACTGTTCAACATGGTTTTTGAGTGTTTTCAAGCCAAAAACACCCTACCCTCCTCCACCCTAGGTTTTCACCGCGCACGGGCTTGCAGTGTGGTCTTCCTAGGTTTCGGATGCGGTATCGTTGTTGGCGGTTGCCGCTTTTTCATGTTGAAGTTGCAGCAGTCTTCATTGTCAAAACCTTAAGAGCATGCAAGTCCAGAATTGACGTTAAGGGTCGCTAAGACTGAAGACCAGGGATCGTCGAATGCCTTCCAACTTGTCTATAACGCGGAAACCTGATCTTGACTATTCCGCGACTTATGCGCATACCGTTCCAGTTTCGGATTCTACAGGTCTACGCGTCTATTCAGACACAAGACCTCACATTTGGAAAATAGCAGATTTGCAGAAGGGGCTGATTCTCGTTCACAACGGAACTGAAACGGTGGGGGAAGGAACAGGCTTCGGACTTCCAGTTCTTGTATATTCAGATGAAACGTATTTCTCGGCAACCTCGAAATTGCACGTTGCTCAATGTGAGAACCGTTGGGTAATTCGAAAAGAGTTCATAATGGACAGGGTGGCGAGAAACAGCTTCAGAAACGTCATTCTTGAAAACCGGAAAGCCCGTGATCTACTCGCGTTTCTAGCCCATTTATACCAACTTCATCCGCAATTCAGGTTTCTGACGTTCAAGGACTTGACGAGAAAGATGAACATCGACACAGCTTTTGTGAAAGCGAAGCCGAAGGGCAGAGTGACAGTCACGTATACAATAGATAACCAATGCATTCTTGTGAATGCGGATTTCGAACACGTGAAAAAGGAAAACCTTCAGAAGATATTCATGTTGAACGAGCAAGAATCGAGATTCTACCGAAAATACTTTGATTCTGAAGGGCTACAATTAACTGACGAGAAAATAGGTGCTTGGGACGGAATAAATGCTGAATGGGCGTGCCTTATGGCTCTACATGGCACGCTGGGCTTTCGTCTCCGCAAAGTGGAGAATGCTATATTGCGAAGAGGGCGAGAATTTCTAAGGGATTCTCTTGATTGGATCGGTCTAGACTATGAGATCAGTCCTGAAAACGCTGTTTTCGAATATCCGATTGAAATTGTGGGTGCATGATGCAGCATGACAACGGTGACATTGGTCTATCCGTATTTTCATCCCTCGAATGACAATTCGATTTTCAGATTTCCACCCTTAGGCCTAGGCTACATAGCTGCCTTCCTGAAAAGCCGAGACGTCTCCGTTGAGCTGGTGGATTGCACCTTCATGAGCCTACCCAGCGCACTGGAAAAGATTAGGCGATCGCATCCACGAATAATTGGCATTCAAGTAATGTTTTCGATCAAAGAAAAAGCTCTTGAACTGGCTAAACTTCTGAGAGGAGACTGCGAGCTTCTTGTCGCAGGCGGACCACTTCCAACTTCAAACCCAGAAGATTTTCTGTCGTCTTTCGACGTGGTAGCCATCGGTGAAGGCGAAGAAACAATGCTTGAACTGATTCAAGCACTGCAGGATGGGAATGGATTGGCCAAAGTGAAAGGGGTTGCTTTTAAGGAGAAAGGGAAAACCGTGGTTAATCCCCCTCGCGGTTACATAAAGAACCTTGACGGAATTCCCCTTCCAGACAGAGACATGTTCGACAATCAAGCCTACAAAAGCTACTATTCAAAGAACTTCGGATACACAACTACGTCAGTCATAACGTCCAGAGGCTGCCCATTCCAATGTGACTTCTGCAGCAGACCAGTCTTTGGCAACGGGTTCAGATCCAGAACAGCTCCAAACATAGCAGAAGAAGTTGAAACAGTCCTGAGACTTGGTTACGAACGCGTGTGGTTCGCTGATGACTGTTTCACAATAAGCCGCAAAAGACTTCTAAACATATGCGATGAACTGCTTCGCAGACACATTAACATCGGTTGGGAGTGTTTGTCAAGAGTTGACACTGTGGACTTGGAAGTCGCTGAAAAAATGAAAAAAGCCGGTTGCGTACGCGTGTTTTTTGGAATAGAATCCGGGAACGATGCAATATTGGAAATCATGAAAAAACAGGTAACGATAAAACAGGCTAGAAATGCCGTTTACACCTGCAAGAAAGCTGGGATCCAGGTTGGTGCCTTCTTCATACTAGGATACCCAGGTGAAACTGACAGAACGATTCTGGACACCGTCAACTTCGCATCTTCACTGCCACTGGACTATCTTTCCTTCACTTTTCCATATCCGATTCCTGGCACACCGCTTTTTGAAAGGGTGAAGGGCAGCATGATTTCAGAAGAATGGAAAGAACCTGATAGTCGCCGTCTCATAAAGCATAGACTGCTTTTCCACGCTCCGTTTTCAGAGTCTAAACTCAAATTCGCCCTCTTTAAGGGGATGACACAACACTACTTGGGGAAATACTTGGGAAAGAGAATTTACAGCCTTGTAGGCAAACCGTACACAAACCTCACGGATGATATCTACAGAATCTTGAACTGACTTTGATCGGGATGAGTTAAAGCCAATAGACTTCTGGAGAGAGTCGACTTTATACGAATTGTTACACCAATTAACGAGATGAATTGGGTTTGACCAGATGATCTGTAAGTATTGCCAATTGGCATATTTGGATCCAAATATCCATGGTACATTGAAACCTAGGAGGGGTAGGTAATCCACATTGGCGATGATAGGTACCCTTTGCGCCAAGCGACAAAGGATATCGAAGGCGACTATCCTCGTTGCATCCCATGGTTTTTGATCATAGGTGCCCAGAAACCGTAGAGTTAGAGACTTGGGTCATCAAGCTCCAGAAGCAACTTTTAAGTCTCACTCCCACATACAAGCTAGGAAGCAAATCCAAGCAGGTAAGATTGAATTTGGACATCGAAACAAAAATAGAACTGGTCAGCAGACCACCCACTGAAGAGGTTATAACACCCGAGGATTTGAGGCATCTTCTTGAAACAGAGGAGCATCCAATAGCCTATAATGGGTGGGAACCATCAGGACTGGTACACCTTGGAACAGGCTTGGTCTGCGTCTACAAGATAAAGGATTTCATCGAAGCTGGAATACGCTACAAAGCCTATCTCTCTACGTGGCACGGATGGTTAAACAACAAACTAGGCGGAGACCTCAAACTCATCAGAAAAGCTGCAGAACTCTTCAAACATTCATGGATAGCTTTAGGAGTTCCGCCGGAGAAAGTTGAATTCATCTATTCAGACGAGTTGTACGACGATATTGATTATTGGGCAAAAGTAGTCATGGTTTCAAAGAACCTTTCAATTGCCAGAGTCACCAGAACACTCGAGATTGCAGGCAGAAAGGAATCCGAAGCAAGACGCGTTTCAGACTTCCTGTACACGCCTATGCAAGTTGCAGACATATTCCACATGGAAGTAAAAATATGCCAACTAGGCATGGATCAACGCAAAGCAAACGTTGTCGCCCGAGAGCTTGGCGAACGGCTTGGATACTGGAAGCCTATATGTGTTCACCATAGTTATCTGCAAGGATTGACGAAACCGCCTGTTTGGCCAATTCCGAAAGAACAGGAAAGAGAAATTCTGTCATCAATAAAGATGTCTAAAAGCAAACCTGAAAGCTGCATCTTCATCTACGACTCACCTGAAGACATAAAGAGAAAAATCTCAAACGCCTTCTGTCCTGAGAAAACTGTAGAATACAACCCGGTCATGGAAATCTGCAAATTCATAATCTTCAGAGAAAAGAAGGCATTCACAATTGACAGACCAGCCAAATACGGCGGAAAAGTGGAGTTCACCAGTCTCAAAGAACTGGCACACGCCTACGCAAGCGGAAACCTGCATCCTGCAGACCTAAAAAACGGTGTAGCCCAAGAACTAGCAGAGATTCTCGAACCAGTCAGAAGATATTTTGCAAACAACAAAGAAGCCATGACATGCTTGAACGCCTTGAAAAACGCCCAAGTAACAAGGTAGAATCCTTGTCCACGCATCTAAGAGAGAAGACAGAAAGAATTCAGCAAGTTCTGGAATGTCTGATACGAGAATCTTCAAAAGGAATCCCAATAATTGTGGAAGGCAAAAAAGATGTTCAGACCCTGAGGAATCTGGGCGTACAAGGAGAGATAGTATCTGCCAAAACAGGCGGAAAATCTTTACTTGACCTTCTATGTCAAATCGAAGAGAGCGGCATAGAAGAAGTGATCATGCTGTTTGATTTCGACAGACGCGGCAAAGAATGGACAGAAACTCTCAAACAACGCTTAGAAAAATCGAAGACAAAGCCTAACGTCACTTTTTGGAATGAGCTCTTAGGTTTGGTGGGCAGAGAGGTCAAAGATATTGAAGGTTTAGCTGCCTACATTGAGACACTCCGGAAGAAGCTGGGGCAAGCACCCCTATAGGGAATCGCTGGAAAGCCGCAAAGAACTAGAAAAGCTTAAAGAGTTTGAGTTGCAATTCATAAGTGTAATATATATAGTAGATGTTAAGACTGAATCTCGTGATTCGAGAAGGAAAATTCTCAACTCACGTGATTAACTAACTAACCCTTAACTCATCACTAGGAGGTGTACAATTACGGGTTCATCACAGACGTTTACTATAAAGTACGTCATAAATGCGAAGTTTGAAATAGAAGGAGTAGTTGAAAAACCAGACGTTATAGGAGCAGTTTTCGGGCAGACTGAAGGACTTTTCGGGCCGGAACTCGACCTGAGAGAACTGCAGAAATCGGGCAGAATCGGCAGAATAGAAATAGACTTGCAATCTAAACAGGACAAGACGACAGGCAACATAACAATCCCTACAAGCCTCGACAGAGTATCAACAGCACTTATCGCTTCAAGCATAGAAAGCATAAACAGAGTAGGCCCATGCGCTTCAAAAGTGAAGCTTGAAAAAATCGAAGATGTCAGAGAAGCACGTAGAAAAATCATCATTGACAGAGCTAAAGAGATTCTTCACAAGTGGACCATCGAGTCCATGCCCTCAGTAGACGAGGTCTTCAAAGAAGTTTCAGACACCTTGAAGATCGGCAAAGTCGAAAAGTACGGATCAGAAGAATTACCCGCTGGACCTGAACTCGAAAGTTCAAAGGAAATAATCGTTGTTGAAGGCAGGGCTGACATAATCAACCTGATGCGATGTGGACTATTGAACACGGTAGCCCTGGAAGGGGCCAAAGTTCCGGAGGCAATAAAGGGACTGTGCAAAGAAAAGGAAGCCACAGCGCTTCTTGATGGAGACCGCGGCGGAGACTTGATTCTTAAAGAACTGCAGCAGGTCACAGACGTGAAATTTATTGCTAGAGCCCCAAGAGGAAAAGAAGTTGAAGAACTGAACTGCAAAGAAATCTTCGATGCTTTGGAAGCCAAAGTTCCAATGCAAGAACAGCAACAGTACAAACCGCCTAAGAGAGAAAAGGTGAAAGTAGAACTTCCCAAGGAAATAGCTGAGATCATCAAGACTCTTGATGGCACTCTAGAAGCAGTTCTTTTGAACGAGAAGCTTGAACAGCTAGAGCGATTGCCAGTAAGCCAGCTTGCGGAGAAGCTTCAGCATGCAGAAGGAGTGGACACCATAATATTCGACGGAATAATAACACAGAGAATTGTTGACATAGCAAGCGAGAAGAACATAAAAAGAATAATCGCTTCGCGCCTCTCGGACGCGGTGAAACCATCGCTGAATGTTCAACTCACAACTTTTCCAGAAACTGCACAAAGCTAGCTTCCAAAAAAGTCAGATAGTTTCCTAGTTTCTTTTTCTCCCTTTTTGGTCTGTAACAGTTGTTCTTCTGTTATGCCGAAGCTTTCAAGAATCCTTGCTGCTGCAGGCACAACTTGTTTTGAAACGTAGTATTCCAAATCTAATTCATCGTACGAGGCAAGCATGTAGGGTTTCACTCGTTCATATAGGCGTCCTGCACCTGTCACTACCACGAAACCTATCTTGTCGCCCACGGCAAGCCCCCAGCCCTTTTCTTTCAACATCTTCGCAGCCTCAACATGAGAAGCTTTGACCTCATACTCTTCCGCAGGCTTAGTCAATGTCTTCCAAATGATCAAGTCTCGGTAAGGAACATGTTTTTGCCTAAGCTCATAGATGAATTGTTGCACGAAATCTGCGGCCTTCTTAGGCGATTGCTCTTTCAATATTATCTCTAGCACTTTTTCCTGAACGTTCTTGGCTATGGTCGCCCAGTCTCCGCGAACAACCTCCATACCCACAATGTCAAGCCGGCCGTCCAACAGGAGACCAGCATAACGTTTCTTGGCTTCAGTGAAGAAAATGCGTACATATACTTCATCTGGTTTGACCTCTAATCCCATCATTTCCTTGATTTCTCTTGACAGGCGCTCGATCTTTTCCGGCTGATTCTCTATGAAAATGCTGTCAGTGTCGCCGTAGACAACTTTCAACTGTTCTTTCTTGGCCATTTCAATACTTGTCATGATTGTGTGCCTTCCCCACGCGGCTGCTGCCTCTGCAACAGGCTTCACATACCATCTTGCACCGATCCATCCAGCATAGCCGTAGGACGCGTTGGTAATGATTTTGACAGCCTTTTGGCGTGCATCCAAAACGCGATATTCGACATTTCCCGGTTTGAGTTTGCTCATTTTCGGGCGAATTTGATCCCGCACTCCAATCAGGTAGGTCAGGACTTCCTTGTAGAATCCAGGCGGTTCTTTTCGGAATTTGTGTTTGACTTCAGGCGCTTCATACACTCCTCCAAGTGGGATCGGATCTTTAGGCGACACGTATGTGTCTGGTGAAAGGTTGTAGTTGATCATCAGGTTTGGATACATCGATTTGAAGTCTAGAACGGCAATGTTTTCGTGCAATCCTGGCGTTGGTTGAAGGACTAGGCCTCCTGCGTAGGATCGGTAGGGTTGTTCAATTCTGCGAGGCACGAGCTCGCCGATTGAGTGTGTGCGTTTTATGAGGAACCATTCCACACGGAAACCTGCTGCGGCTGTTCCAACATGGTCAAGCGGCAAGCTGACAAGGTTGGAGAGTTGCATTGCAAAGTCCAGGATAGCTTCGGTTATGCCCATTATGCAGCGAGTGTTGTCGTTTGAGAAATCCTTCAACAAATCCCGTTTTTCTTTGTTGTCCCAGTAGTCTGCGAATTCGATGTCCTCGATAATCCTCCGGTTTTCGACTTTCATTATGCCCAAGTAGTCCGCGAGGTTGGCGAGAGTTTTGATTTTGACTTCTGGAAATTCCTCCGAGTAGTCTGCCAAATCCAAGTTTGCTCTGCCGACTAGGGAAACATGTCCGTAGACGCTGGTGTGAGGTTCAGTTGGCGTTCTGTCAACATTCAGTTTCAATCCATGCTTTTTGCACCTTTCTCTGAGGTATGTCCAGTCTTGCACATTGTTGCCGTAGCCAACGATGACGTCTGGGTCAAAGCTTCGAACGTATTTTATGAAGGCTTCCAAAACAGGTTTGTCATTCCTGTTGTCAGCTGCCAAGAATTGTTTCTGTTCGCCATTGTTGGTTGCAGTTGAAATGATTACAACAGGATTTCTGTCCGCCTTAGGTGAGCCTTCTTTGCTGTAGTAAATTGAAGAAAAACCCAAAACACGCAGTTGCGGAGCCTCTGCCTTTTCAAGAAGTTTCGGGACAGATTTTGCCAAGCAAACCTTGTCAATGTATACGTCCCTTCTGGTTGTTTCTTCAGTCACTTCAACTTCGTGCCATCCACACGGAACAACGTTGTTGTCGATGAGGTAGCGCATGGCAAATCGAATGTCGTCTTCGAGGCAGTCTTTGACGCCTTCGAGCTTTCGAAGAGCTTTGGCGTATTCGGGCATAATATTAGTGGTTTTGCAGTAAACCTTCACAGCCTTCACGGGTTTTCCAAAGAATTTTCGATCAACAAGCTCAAGCTTCGAGATGCATGGAAAATGACTCTTGCTTATCTCTTCAATTACTTTTTCAGGACTTGCGGTTCCATCAATCACAGCATAGAAATAGGCAACAAGACTCCTGTCAATAATGAGAACCCGTTCTCCCGTGGTAGTCACGCCCCAAACCCATACTTCTGGAACGTCGTCCGTAGCCTCGTAATTTAAGTCTAGTAGCCAAAAAGTGACCTTCATCGAACTTTTCCACCCAAGACAAACAATAGTGGATTAGAGTCTGCTTTTAAATGCTTCAGATTCTGCAAGAAATTGAAAAGTGGGAAGTCAAACTGACAACATGAGCGGAGATCTAGGCGTGTTTGTTGAGCAGTTCCACCACATCAGGGTAGTCTATTCCTAAGGCTTTCACTTTTTGAAGGGTCGGAACCCCGTTCGCGTTCCATCCGCGCCGGGCGTAGACAGCATCTTTCAGCCTTTCGTATTCTGCCTCTCGATACTTTCTTAAGACAGCCATTTTTTCTTCAGTTGACTTGCCTTTGGGGTCGTAGCCAAGCTTCTCTTTGAGTTGCTTGTCGTAGCGTTCTGCCCGACTCTCATACTCCTCTTTCGTGACAGGGCCCACAGCACGATAAGGCAACGTGTCATGTTGTCTTGTCCCAAAGCCCATTCTGAGATTGAAGACACGTTGGAAATTGTAGACTCTTTCGCTCATCAGGATAATATCATCAGGGATGGTTTTCTTGCCAGTAACAGCGGAGAAGAATCTAGCGTAGTTTTCAACGTGCGCCATGACCTTGGAGGGTTCTTTTGTCTGCTTATTGTTCTCTGGAACAACGTCATTCCATGGCAGCTTGCATAGACCGTTGAGGCCAAACCAAGTGCGGAACATGGGGAACCAGTGCAGGCCCTCGGCTTTCTGTTCAAAGGTGGGCATCAAATTGTGGACCATGTCCAAGAATATTAGCCAAGCTTCATCGTGTTGAGGACCTTTCAGAGTCAATCCGTACCCGCCTTGCTGCGCCAAAGATTCCTTGGTCACGTATTCAGAGAACTCCAACCCTTTTGACTCCATGCCTATGTCCTGCAGGGTCTTCGAATCGGCACCATGTTTCTCGGCGAACAACTTCTTCATTCGTCTGATACCCTGTCCAACGACAATTCCGAAGCCTTCGCCACGCGCCATCTGATGAACTAATTCAAGAGCCGCCTCCTTGTTGCCGAACCTCAAGTCTAAGCCGCCAGTGGCTTTCCTGTCGATGAGTCCCATCTCATAACTTTCCATTGCAAAGGCTGTGGCTGTGCCGACTGAAATCGTGTCCAAACCGTATGTGTCGCAGTAAAAGTTCATCTCAATCACGTAGTCAGCATCAAAAATTCCACAGCTGCTTCCAACGCCAGCAATTGTCTCGTATTCTGGTCCTGTTATGAAAACTTTGTTTCCTTTGTATGGACCTGTCTTGAGCTCGAAATCTTTGACGCCATGGGCGCAAGACATTGCGCAGCCCATCCAGCAGCCGTCAAAACCTTTGTGGAATTTCTTCCTGTAGATTTCGCGTCCCAATTTTTCTGATTCAGGGTGACTGCCAAATCTAAAGTTCTTCACGGGCAACAGATCAAAGTCGTTCATAATAGTTACAAGGTGAGTAGTGCCGACAATAGACATCTCGTTCTGTTTGGGGTCGAGATTTCTAATTTCTTGACCATGAGCAGTACCAACCTGCTTAACCGTTTCCGGATCGGCTGGACCGTTTGTTTCTACAGAAATCTTTCCCGAATACTTCACGGCTATGGCTTTTATCTTCTTGTTCCGAAGAACCGTGCCAATCCCGCCTCTCCCTGCCTGTTTGAACCTATGGATTTTGCGGGAGGGGTCATACCATGAAAGGTTGAGACAGCCAAACCTTGTATGTTCAGCTCCTGGACCTGAAGAAACTATGGATATGCGTTGGCCGCTGTCTCCAACATACTTTTTGCTCAGATAATCAGTAATTAAGTAAGTTTCAGAAGGCAGCTGCGAAGCCTCTTCGATCTGGACTTTGCCTTCGTCGCCGTCGATGAAAATAACCACTTCGGACTTGGATTTTCCCTGAATTTCAAGTGCATCCCACCCTGCGAATTTAAGGTAAGGTCCAAAATATCCTCCAACATTCGAATCAACAACAGCGTCAGTCAAGGGAGAAATGGACACAGCAATACTTTTTCCGCTGCCCGGATAAACAGGAGTTCCTCCTAACGGACCGCACGCGATGCAAACCTCGTTTTCAGGGTCGTCCCATTTGACGATGCGATCCTTGGGCAAAGCGTTCCATAGAAGCCAAATGTCGAAGCCACGTCCGCCTATGAACGTGTCCTTCATTTCTTGGCTAACTGGTTTGCTTGCGATCTGATTGTTTGAAAGATTGACGTAGAGGGTTCTGTTGTTGTAACCCCGTTCAACTTTACCCCGTTCATACTTAAACTCAGCAATCACCAAACAATGACACTCTCACACGGTTGTGAATCAAGAGCTAAACAAAACGGACAAATAGACTTTTCGAAGTGAAATCGCAAGTTCGGGACTTGAAATTACACTTTTAATAGGTGAAAAAGATATTGAATCCAGAGCGTTTGAAGCATAGAAGCTGGGAATTTTGAGAATACTCGAAGTAAACCGCAAAAAAGAATACGTCAAAGTCGTGCCAGAAACGTCAGATGACTTCTGGCATCTATACAACGTGATCCACAAGAACGACATGGTCTACGCCCGAACAACACGTGAAATGAAGGTTGACCAGAAGTTTGGGAGACCCAAACGGGGAGAAAGAATTCCAGTTTTCCTAGGCGTCAGCGTGGAAGATGTCGACTGGGACAAACTGTTAGGCAGGCTTAGGGTTCATGGAATAATAAGGGATGCACCTGAAGACGTCCCCGCAGGCGTACATCACACGCTCAACATTACACTCAACACTCCAATCACGATTGCGAAGAAAAGGTGGAGTGAACATGAAATCGAAAGACTGCACAGAGCAAGCAGAACCTCTGAGAAACCAATTATAATAATCTCAATAGACGATGAAGGCTACGCAATAGCCACAAGCGCTCAATACGGTATTGAGATGAAGGTTGAAGAGAGAATAAAGCTGCCAGGAAAACTTGAAACTGAAAAACGCACCACCGCTACGAGCGTGTATCTCAGAGGAGCACTTGAAAGCTTACGCGAAACATGGAAGGAAACACGCAGCCCAATTGCAATCATTGGCGTAGGCTTCGTGAAGAACGACTTTGCAAAGTTCGTAGAGAATGAAGATTCAGAACTGGCAAAATCGATCGTGGACGTGAAAAGCGTCAACAACGGTGGTGTTGCCGGAATATACGAAGCATTGCGTTCAGGAGTTTTGTTGAAAACCGTGAAGCAGTTGCGGATTTCTGAAGAGGCAGTGATCGTTGAAGAAATCTTGAAGAGACTGGGAAAAGGTGAGTCAAACGTTACTTATGGATTCGACGACGTTGAAAAAGCGGCGAATATGGGCGCCATCGAAAAACTTGTTTTGGCAGATGCAGTGCTTCGCGGGTCTGAAGATGAAAAACGCTTGCGAGTTGAAGAAATAATGAAGACCGTTGAAAAAAAAGGAGGCGGCACAACCATGATAGTGAGCACTGAACACGAGGCAGGTTCAAAACTTCTCTCCCTAGGCGGAATTGCTGCGCTTCTCCGCTTCTCAGTGTATTAAACACCTAGAAATCAAAAGTTGACGTATGTGCACGAACAAAATTCGGGCCGCGTAATCAAAACTGTATTATATAAAAGCACTCTATATCCACAGGTTAGTCTGAGATGAATCAATTGGCGAAGAGAAAACCTACTATATGCATAGTAAACATAGTTGCCTCAGCTGCTCTTAACCAGAGAATAAGCCTGGGAAAAATAGTTGAAAAATTCCCATTTGCAGAATACAGTCCGCGAGTTTTCCCGGGACTCGTTTTCAGACTGAAGAAGCCCAAAACGGCTACGCTCATATTTGAGACAGGCAAGATGGTCTGCACTGGAGCAAAATCAGAGAAAGAAGCAATTCAAGCAGTGAACAAAGTGACAAGAGAACTTAAAAGCCACGGGATACCGCTCGCCAACAAGCCAGAAATCAAAATCCAAAACATCGTTGCTTCAGCAGCACTGAACGGCGAGATAGACCTAGAGAACGTTGTCTATAAACTCAGGAAAGTCATGTACGAACCCGAACAGTTTCCAGGAGCAGTCTACAGAATGGACGAACCGAAAGTAGTGTTCCTCATTTTCTCAGCTGGCAAACTCGTCTGCGTAGGTGCAAAAAAAGAGCAAGATGTCTACACAGCGGTCGACAAACTTCAAAAGATACTTGAAGAACAAGAATTGATCTATTACTCCTGAAAGGTCAGAATCAACACAGACTTGTCAGGCGTCTACGGACAGCAGGATTCTCTTCGGCAAGTCTTTCCAAAACCATTTCAAAAGTCTCGTCACCAGAAAGTTCTTCTTTTATGAAGACCCCTGTTCTGCCAATTTCATCTCTTCTGAGAAGAGTGCGAACACGATCCAGAACCGTTTCAACAGATATGTCCAACATTTTGGCAACATGTTCTTCGCGGCCGATGACTGTGTTTTCTCGGTGCCCATCTTCGGTTGGTTCAATTAGCATCAATCGTTTGTCGACGCCTGGTACCCGCAATCCTTCTTCTAGGCTCTCAGCGTTGGCTTCGCCGCCGAACTTGTAGAATTCTCTTTCAACCTTTCGAAGCTTCATCAGCGGAAACGAGACGCTTGTGCTCTCGTCTGTCTCGATGTGGGCTTTCATGGAATGGGTGGGAGTGGCTTGAACAACGTAACGTCTATTGTATGATATCCCTGCCTTTTCCAGTGCTGTTTCCACGGAAAACGATGTAACCTGAGCAGGGATGAATATGTCGATGTCGCTTTTCCTTGACACATCCCCCCGCGCGATGCTACCATGCACAAGGGTTTCGGGGTGAATCGCTTCAAGAGGTTTCATTATCTTCACTGTCCTGTTTCTGAGTTGTTCAAGCAGGATCCAGCGCTCGCTTTTGTAGAACACTTCTCGAAACTCAGGATGTCTAGTGGGCTTTTTTGCCATCTCGGCCCCCATTCGCATGAGTCCATATGTATTTTTATCAGAATCTGGTGTACACGGAAAATTGAAAAAAATAGATGGTTGAGGTCTCTTTGCCTAGAGACTTTGGCTGGTTAGGGATACTTTGTTTTTCGTTTGGAAGTCTTTGCCACGGCGACTGCGACCAGGGTGATGATCATCATGATTGCGATTGGATACTCGAATTCAGGGATTGGGTTCGTGTCACCTGATACGGTGCCTGAGATGCTTCCAGACTGCGCCGCCGGAATCTGGGTAAGTTGCAGGTTAACGTTTTGTGTGGTCTGGCTTACCACGACGTTTACGCCCGTGACGTTCTGGTCCTGATAGCCAGTTGCAGATGCAGTTACGGTGTATGTGTCGGTGGTTATCAAGTCTTCTGAGATGACATAGTTGCCGTTTACGTCTGTGAATGCACTTCCAGACGAGTAGTGTGTATCGCCCACTGCCACTACGTCAGCGTCTTCTATAGGTTTCCCGGTGCCAATGTCTGTGACTTTGCCCATGATAATTCCCGAAGGTGTCGGCGGAGTAACAGTGAGTTCAAGGTCAACGTTGGGAGTTTCCTGATGTGCAGTGACGCTGACAGGTGTCGTAGTATAGTTCATGCCCATACCGGTGCCCGCCATCACAGTGTATGCGCCTGTTCCCAATCCGGTTGCAATTCTGTAGTAACCAGTTGCGTTTGTCTCGTCAAATCCATAGTAACCTCCGCTGTCAGATGAGGTGGCGATAACAGTCTGGTTTGCCAAGGGTTGGCCGTTTGGTGCGGTTATCCTGCCTGAGATGATTCCAGAGAGTTGAAGAGCTACATCGGCTCCGGTCTTCCAGGACCCTGCTGTAACAGAAACGGGTGATATTGTTTTGGTGATGTATCCTTGTGGCATTGGGACAGTCACGTTATAGGTTCCAGTTCCAAGATTCGTGTCGATATGGTAGTTTCCAGCTACGTCTGTCAGGCCTCCCCCGAAGTAGGTTCCGGCGCCACTAGAAGGCGACGCATATACGGCTATGTTTGGTATGCCCAGGCTTGTGATGCTGTCAGCTACGTTTCCCGAGATTCCGCCAGAAAGGTTCAGGTACAGGTTCACACTTGCAGTTTCAGATCCAGCCGTAACTTGTATGTTTCCGATTTCCGTGTCAATGTAACCTTCTTTTGTTGCGCTGACTGTATAGCTTCCAGTTTTCAAGCCTTTACTAATTAGGTAGTGTCCCGACAGGTCAGTAGTCGCGTATCCACGGCCTTGAGATCCCGATGCCAAGACGGCCACGCTCGAAAGTGGCACCCCTGAGCTTGCGTAGACTATTCCAGTGATATTATTTTTTGATGAAACCGAAATTCCGAATATGGTGATTTGAAGTGCGAAGACTAGCAGAATTGTGAGAATCATTGAATCAATGATCAGTTTTCTTTTTGATGCCAATTTATTTTACCTCATTGCTTGATTAGTTCATTCTTCGGTATATTAAAGACTTGCTTATCGTAGTAAGCCAACAAAATGAAGGTTTTTCCGATGATGTGAAAGGCATGACTTGTTTACGAACTTACAACTCGACCAGTTGACATATACATGAGTCCGCTTTCTATTCCATTGGCTCTATCTAGCAGACAAGAAATGGCAGTTAAAATGACGGTAACAGCGAACCTTTGCAGTATATGCGAACGTCGAGAAGCATTCTATCTCAGACCTTATTCTGGAGTGAAACTGTGTAAATCATGCTTCTCCAAATCCATCGAGGAAAAAACGAGAGCGACAATTGCAAGGTACAACATGTTCAGGTTCGATGACAGAATTGCTGTCGCCGTTTCAGGAGGCAAGGACAGCGTCAGCCTGCTGCACGTGCTGGCCAAGATAGAGAGGAAATATCCTAAGGCACGACTGGTCGCGATAACGGTGGACGAGGGAATATCGGGTTATCGAGACGAGGCACTCAAGATTGCAGCTGAAAACTGCAAGAAGCTCGGCATACGACACGTGACGGTTTCGTTCAAAGAACTGTTCGGCTACACCTTTGATCAGATGGTTAAGCGACTCGGTCGGAAAGACGACAACAAACAGACGCCGTGCGCCTACTGCGGAGTGTTGAGGAGAAAGGCGCTTAACGTGGCGGCGCGAAAAGCAAGGGCTGACAAACTCGCAACGGCTCATACGCTTGACGATGAAACACAGACGATTTTGTTGAACATTTTTCACGGGGATGTTCTGCGTATAGCAAAGGAGAAACCCGTTACGGATGAGGTGCATCCGAAGCTTGTGCCAAGAATTAAGCCGTTCTGTGAGGTTCCTGAGAAGGAAACTGCGTTGTATGCTTATGTTAAGGGGATAAGGTTTCAGGGCAGGCCTTGTCCTTATGCGGGGGAAGCCTTGAGGAATGATGCGAGGATGATTCTTGACGGGCTTGAGGAGAAGCATCCTGGGATGAAGTTCACGATTTTCAAGTCGATTGAGAGAATTCGGCCGGCGTTGGAGGAGATGGCGAAGAAGGAAGGTTTGGGAGAATGCATTGAATGCGGTGAACCTACGACTGATAGAATATGTAGGACGTGTCAAATGCGGAAACAGATGGAATGATTGTCCTGCAAGTCTCGTGACGCTTGACGATTTATCTTTTGGCGGCGGCTTCCGTTTTGAGTCTTTGGAGCAGCGTAGAGGCTTCGAGGCTTGTTTTGGCTGATCCGACCTTTTTAGCTTTCTCTAGTATGATTGTTGAATCACAGTATGGGCATGTTCTGGTTTTCTGTTCGGCCTTTGCGAGCAGGAGACCGCCGCATCTGTGGCACACGACCACGAATGTTAGGGCCACGGTTTTCACCTATCGAAAGCCTTTTCCACGTGGGACTAGATAACGCTAGTGTAAGAGGGGGATAGATGAGCGGGGAAGCGCAGGAGCCTAAGGCACAGTCTAAGCTGGTTCCAGACGTGATGCGGTATTTCAAGAAAGAGGGTTATAAGGTGGAGCAGGATGCCACGACGTTTGAGGGTTTCAGTGGAATCACTCAGAAGTTTGATCTCATGGTTCAGAAGGGGCATGCGGCGCAGGGAGTGTGGATTAGGGATTGGAGGAGAACCATAGGTGTCAACATCATCATTAATATTGATAAAGCCTCTTCGGACGTTGGTCTTTCGAACCCGTTTATTGTGGGTGATAAGTTCAGTGATCATGCGAAGTCCTATGCGAACAGGAGAAAGATTACGTTGCTGACGAGGCAGCAGATGGCCATGCGTCTGAGATAGCGTGACTATGTTTTTAGGTAGTCGTCAAGCAAGCCTTCGCTTTCCAGTTTGCCGAGCCAGTCGACGATGCCTACTTGGCAATCGTGGGGGTTGTTTAGTAGGTGCAGAATCTCTTGAACTGTCTCCTCAACACTTTTCCCTGTGACGTTTAATTCGCAGACTTTTCTTTGGTCAACCATGTTCAGGGCATCAACCAAACAGACGTCCAGAATTTCGGAGGCCAAGTTTTCGAACAGTTTCCGGCCTGAGAAGCCCGATTGTTCCATTAGCTTGCGCAGTTCAACAGGGTCCCGTCGCAAGACAAACACGGACGTGATGAGTCTTAAGGGAACAATGTTGACGGCGTAGTGACCGTCGACGACGATGTTTTCCTTGTCTGTCTTTTTGATGATTTCGTCTATTCTCTTTTTCATTCGTTTTTCATCAACAATCGTTGAGTTTCGCTCTTCATCCTTGCCTAGGACTAGGTTTTCATGCATTGCCAAGTCGGTCAAATTGAGGTACAAAGCGTCCAACTTCGACGTGAGCGCGCGTGCAGCCGAAGTTTTTCCGACGCATGGGGTTCCGGTCACGAGGATTACGCGTTTAGACATTTTGTCACTCGCCTGCATATGATTTGTGTGTTTGGGAAGTATAAGTTTTCCAATATTCTTATTGCGTACTGTTGTGCATTGTGTGTTGGCTGGCGAGTTGGTGTGTGGCTTTCGAGCCTTGAAATGACAGGCTTGAGGAAACTCCGCCCACGTGTAGAATTGCAGCGTCCGCAAGGGCGCAAGGTGAGAGCCTTGGCAACGGAGCAGAAACGAAACGTCCGCCCGGCAAGGGACGATGATGCACGTTAAGGTGTTGAGGATGTCGGGTGTGAAGCGGTGAAACGGCCGTCCTGCAAGTGGAAAGGGCAAACAGGTGCTGATGACGTCTCTACCGGAAGTGCGGGTAGCCCGATTAGCCGAATGCCACTTAGAACAAAAGGCGGGTTACTGCCAACACGCCAGCCTTCAACTCCCGTACACCACCCTTCAACGAAATTCCAACCACATCAGCCACACTTCTGAGAGGTAGCTCGCGCGGGAAAGAGAATATAGAAAAAGGGGATATTTGATATTGAGTATGTCTGGAAAGCTACTTAGTTGTCTCTGCGAGAATTTTCCATGCCTCTCTTGTAGCTGCCTTTCCTTTTTCCCAGGGGATTATCTCCTGTATCTCGAATTCTTGATAGGGCATGAACATGCACACGTCTCGTAAGACAGTTGTCGATTCTCCTTCGCCGATTGCGTATCCTGATTTCCCGTCTAGAAACCATCCGAATTCTTTTATTTCGCCCGTTTTCATGAGCTTGTCTATGCCCGCCCACATCGTTTCCAAGAGTTTTGCGGTTTCTTTAAGGTCTTTAGGCCATGGTGCTACGGGATTTCTGTGCCAAAGTATCAAAAATCTTGCCATTCAAAACCACCCGTTTACGATTATCTGTTCGTAAGCGTATAGCTTTTTTGGTAGTTCAATTCTTGACAAGAATCTTCACAAAATAGCGGAGGCTCTGATTTTTGGCTTGTTTAATTGAAGTGCGCGCGCTAACCATTGTGTGGCGCTCGCATGACGCTCGCGTTCCAAACCGCAAAAACTCAAAACAACGGCTCAGGCAAACGCCGGAAGGAACGGCGACGACGCGTGCGCTTGATCCTTAAGGCTTATATGAATGTTACTGAAGAGTGTTACAATGGGGAAGATTTTCATGAGTTTCTTCAAGAAGTTTACGGACAGGGTTACGAAACCTAAATCTGATGTGTCCTTGAGACTTGACAGGAATACCTTCAATTTTGGAGATAAGCTGGAAGGCACGTTGACTGTGAGTTCAGAGGAAGAGGTCGATGTCACAGAAATTAGAGCTGAACTTCGATGCGATGAGAAAAAGAAGGAGTATGTGCAAATGCAAGGCGGGCACGGGGGTGACCAGTGGAAAAATAAAACGATTTATCGTGAAGACCCGCAGGCCTCGGGGCCAATTCACCTTTCCGCAGGATATAGAGGCGAGTTTCCATTCAGCACAAAAGTCGCAGGAGGACAACCCAGCTATTCTGGTGACGCTAGAACCGTCACATGGACTATCAAGGGTGTTATTGGGATTAAGGGGCGACCTGACGTTACAAGTCCGATAGCGGGCATTCAAGTGGCAGGAGCGCCTACAACCGTTACCATGGAGAAAATAGTGGAACGCGAAGTCGTTATGATACCCTGTGAATACTGTGGGGGACTGTTTCCGCAAACGGTGACGATTTGTCCAAAATGCGGTGCTCAGAGAAGAGGCTGAAGGAACTTTTTTTACCAAGTTGTTTTTTCGTCTAGCGTTCTATAGTCTAGCGCGCACTATTCATGGGTTCTAGGTTTGCGGTGCATAGCGTGCGCTTGATTTGATTTTGCGGAAATCCCAGGGGGCGCTCTTAAGGAGCAACAATCTCTGTTGGAAAAGTTATTTATACTTACAGACTGCACACCGTTGTTTGGAGAGTTCTATATGCTCTTTCTGCAGATTTCAAAGCATACGGCTGAAAGCTGTCCGATGCATAATGAAAAAGTCAGGAAAATATCCATAGACGCTGCGAACAAAATGGAAAAACTCATGAAGAAATACGGGATCAAAGTTGTTGGAAGCTGGACTTCGATGCCAGATCACACCAATATTTCGGTGTATGATGCTCCGAACAGTGAAGCCCTGCTTAAATGCTCGATGGAACCTGAAATCATGGCTTGGCTAGGCTACAACATGACTGAAACGAAGCCTATTATGACTCTCGAAGATACAATGAAACTCTTGAAATAGACTGAACGGCAGCTTTCCCTCTTTTTTTCTGTCTGCGCGCGCATTGGAACAAACATGGAGCTTGTGTGTTTGCAGTAAGGGTTAAGTGTTACTTGTGTGTTATTTTGTGATGGGTAAGGGATACTTTGTGAGTGTTACGAAAACTCGGAGAGTTGGCGGTTCGTTGGTCGTGACGATACCGAAGAAACTGATTGATAGTAAGAAGATCAAGGAGGGGGAATTGGTGGAGATAAGCGTGAGGAAGGTTAGGATAGATGGGTTCGGGGCTTTTAGAATGCTGAAGCCGTTCACGGTGGAAGACGAGTTGAAGGCGCATGACTAGGGAATACGTGGTTGACGCTTATGCTTGGGTAGAGTATTTGATTGGAAGCGAAGTCGGCGCGAGGGTCAAGGTTGTGCTTGAAGATGAGAATGTCGGGGTTTACACGTGCGCTGTGACGCTTGGAGAGGTGATATGCAAGGTTGCGCGTGAAGAGCAGGATGTGTGCACCGCATATCGCATTTTGCTCAGTAACTCGGATGTCGTTGACGTGGATGAGGAATTGTCGAAGCAAACAGGAATAATCCACGCTGAAATGCGTAAGAGCAGGAAAGACTTCGGATTGGCCGACGCGTTTGTGTTGGCCACGGCTAGGAAGCTTGGAGCAAGAATTCTGACGGGTGACCCGCATTTCCAAGGCATCAAGGAAGCGACGCTGGTGACAAAAAAGCCTGTCAGTTAATCTTCTATTGTTCCTCCTGCGAGGGAAGAGCAGATATCACATGCTGTCTAGGCATATCTTTTCGGTTAATGGGCAAAGGCGCAACCTGCTAGGAGGACATTCGGAACGGATTTTCTGTCAAGGTGAGAAAAAGGGAGAGTTGCAGGAGCAAACGGTCATTAAACGGCTGATATGTGGATTGAAGTTTCTTTGACAGGTGTTAAATAGTATTGTAAGGACAACTGTGAGCGTGTGGAGGTGTTTTGTTTGGGGAAGAAAGCGAGTCGCATAAGGATCACGGTGCTCAGGTGTTTCGACACTAAGGAGGTGTTCAAAGAGCCTCCGATCAAGACAAGGGTTGCTGCGCGATGCTCTATTTTCAAGGAGGGACAGGTGTTCCATTCTGAGGGTTTCAGCATGCCGAGTGGGTTCTGCTCTTATGCTTGGTACGGAATCTCTGCGCCTGTTTATATGTTGATGTGTGGTGGCAACGCCCCGCCTCATGAGGAGGGAGTTTCAGTGATATGTTGCCCGGATGGGTTAAGACCGGTGGTTTTCAAGCTGGAGCGAGAATAACCAGAGAATTCCTCCAGTTGCCTTCATGAACCATCAAAACCATAATTACCTATTGAAGATATTGTCCATCCTGAAGACTGAGTTGCGGGAGACGTCTCCAGTTCTAATTAGATTACAGTTAACATGCCAGCCGGTTATTGTTGTGGTGTTTGTTTTGGGTTTAGTTGTTTGATGAGGTTTTCGAGGGTTTTGAGGTCTTCGTCGGTTTTGATTTCTTCGTAGGTTTTGCCTATTGCGTTTATGACTTGGCCGATGTATGCGGTGAGGCGGATCCAGTTTTGTTTGGTTTCTTCTTTCGCTGGGTGGGTGTCGATGGCTTTTTGCTGTGCGATTTCGGCGAGGGCTTTGAGTTCGAGGATGAGTTGGAACCTGACGTTTTGCATGTCGAGGCTGTATTTGTCGGCGATGAAGGTGAGTCTTCTCTGTACATGTTGGAATGTTGGGCGGTGTCGGGTACCCCTCCTAGGTTTCAATGTACCATGAATATTAGGATCCAAATATGTCAGTTTCCGAATGCGGTTTCGGTCTGATTGGTCCGAAGTTGATAGAACTGATTTTTCGCTCTTCAAGGCTCATGGCTCCTGATGGGGCATGCAACTACAAGCCAGTTCTCCAGTGTCGAACTGATGCAATAACTTGTTTGGAGCCTCAACGAGCACGGCTGGAAAGGGCGCAGATAGGTCTCCGCACACGCCAAGAATAGAACTCGACAATAATGTGCAATTCGGGTGACGTCTCTTCTGGCGAGAGTGTTACGACCAACACGCCCGCCCTTCAGACTAACACGCCAGGTTTTTTGTTTGCGTGTTACTTGCGTTTTCTGAAGATCTTGAAGCCGTCTATTTCGGTTACGTATTCAAAGTCGGTTTCAACCAGTTGGCATGCTTCTTTTAGGTCGTAGGCGACTTTGACGTGGTAGTCGTCGCTGGAAGTCTCGAACATGACTTGATCTCGCGCGCGCTAGGTAGGCTATACTTTGAAAGTCTCATAACACGAGACCCTGTAAACAGGCTTCATTATTTCTTCGACTTTGAGGTTCATTAGCGGATTGGGAATGGCGAATCTTCGAACCTCTTCACACAACTCTACGACGAATAATATGAAATTGTTTCCGTAGAACTTGGCCATTCTGTGCTCATTCTGCGTCAATTCTGGATACCTGGCAACTTTCAGCCCTTTCACTTCAACTCGTAATATGCCGTCTACCCTGCTGCATTCCAGATCATAACCTCTATTCTGTTTCGATATGTCCTGAACAGCGTAGTCCTTCGATGCATAGTACTCAGTCGCCATTTGCATGGCAGCTTGTTCAACTGCATATCTTGCTCGCCAGTCTTCGATATTCTGGTTGGCTGTAAACGTCACGCTGCATATGTTCTTCTCTATAGAGACCATGAAAGAAGTCGGCTTTTGTGATATCCAGTTTTGCAGATCCTTTCTTAGCCAGTCCTTCCTGTAGTCATCAGTCTCTTTCATCAGAAGATCCCATTTGAGTTTTCTAGTGTCTTCCCACAGAGTTGTCTCGTGTTCTAACCAGTGTTTCCCAAGTCTCTCCTTGTAATCATCAAGGTTCAAGAAAAAGACACTGGATGTCCTTTCTGAAAAATCCGGAGCCAGATTCAACAGACCTTGATAGGTCAGCACTCCTTCTGGTGTAACAACCGCTGGTTCTTTGCATGCTATGCGATCACCAATTTTGACTTCAAAAATACTCAGATGCCCATTCATCTGTCGATAATAGCCAAATTTCACACCGCTCTCGTGTTTCAACAGACCCTTGCCGAGCTCTATTGCTGCCTTTATTCCTTCGTCCTCGAGCGAAAGTGTGCTAACCTTGATGTACTCGCTGCCTCGACAAACATGATAGGTGCTTTGTCCTTTTTCTTTTTCAGGGTAGACTCCGGATGCGACATCGCCATCCTTTAGGTAATTCAGAAACCGTCTCATGTCCTCCTCTGAGAACGCGTTATCTATGTCAATTATGTTCGCTCTCTGCAATTCCTCCACGTTCACCACGGAGGGCAAAGACATGCTCTTGTTGAGTACGTCCATTACTTCTTTTCCTATTTCTATGCTCTTGTTGAAAGCAGTCTCCATCTTTGTATCTACTTCAGCTCCGGTATATGCCTGCTGCAACAACGTATCTACGCTTCCGAGTTCTCGCCCAAATACGCTAAGTCCAACTTCTCCGAATTCCTCGTTTATTGTCTTGATCTTCTGTAGGATGACTTCCATGACTCTTTTTTCAATTTCAAATGCTGGCAAGAAATTGTGTATGTACAGTTCCTTGTGCTCTTGCTTTAGGCGCCATATTCTGCCTACTCTTTGTATGTACGACACTGGGCTCCAGGGCACTTCATAGTTTATCTCTACGCTGGCTGCTTGGAGGTTTAGCGATTCACCCATTGCATCTGTCCCAATAATGACTCTGCAATTTTCCTTGCCCGTGAATCTCTCTACAATTCTGTTTCGTTCCTCCATTTCAACAGCGCCGGTGATTTCGAGTGGGGCATATCCATTCTCTTTAAGAAGTTCCCTTAGGTAGTTGACAGTCTCAATAAACCCTGTGAAAATCAGCGCTTTTCTGCCCGTTTTCGTCGTCTCTTCTATTAATTGCAGAAGGTACTTGCCCTTGCTGTCAGTTGGACAGCTGTTTATGATGGCCTTTCCCTCTTCAATGACTGGATTTAATATTGCCAGTTCTCTTTCTAGGTCTTCTCTGCTTTCTGGCCTGAGACTCAGTATTTTCTCGATATCATCATCTGAGAGTTCGCCGCCTTCTCTCACCTTGTCAGAAAGATCTTCATAATCTTCTTTTGATATGTCCTGAAGTTCTCCTAGAAGCAGCTTATTGTGACGTCGTCGTAGCAGTTTCACGCCAGCTCTTATGCTTGAGGACACAGCTCTGCCGATTATTACTGCGACAAGTGCTCCTGCGCCTGAAGTCTTGTACCTTTCTTTTGCGTACCTCTCGGCATCCCTGTAAAATTTCAGTTCGTCTTTGGTGACCTGAAATTCTACTTTCAATTCGTGTATTAGTTGGTCGAAGATCTTTCTGTTATTGACATCAATAGCCTCTTTTTTGGTTCGTCTAATGATGATTGGAGACGGCGCGATGGATTTGATTCTGAAGGCATATCTGTCCGACCTACCATCGTGCGGAGTCGCAGTGAGTGCGAGAAAGTGTTTTGTTCTGGTTGTGAGCAGGGCCATGAGTTCTCCCCGCTGGTTATACGGAGATACTTTATGATACTCGTCAACGATCATCATGTCCCAAGTCTGCTCCGCCAGCTTTTCTCTCCAATCCTTGAGCTTCAATGTATCTATTGAAGCTATCATTAGGTCCGAAAAAACGGGATCTTGAGTGTCAAATTCTTCGAATTTCAGGCCAAATTTGTTTTTCATTTCATCTCTAAACTGAGGAAGAACCGTTGGCGGCGTGACTATCAGAACTCTATGAATAGGTTTAGACAGAGGAAAGCCTGACCCTGTAATTGAGCGAGTCAGCAACTCCTTTATGATCATTCCAACCAAGATAGTTTTTCCTAGACCTGTTTCGTAAGCAATCAGAGCTCGTACGTTTCCGTTAGTCCGTTCCTCGGACATGAGACGACTAAAGTCGTAGATTTGATATGGAACAATGTCAATCTTGGAAGACAGAAAAATCGCCATTGGATCGTATCTTGATTTTGCATCCAGATAGTAAGCGGTCACGCAAGCCATGAATCGGGCATAATCGGAGTATCCTGAAGACACAACTCTTTCTTTAGGAGCATCAGTGTCATTTCTGCCTGAATGTTCTTTGTTCTCCGCCATAAATCGCGTTCCACTCCTCCATAAACCTTCTGCATATCTCTCCTTCCTTGTAGCTATGCTTCGTGGAATACACTCCGGCAAGAGCGTCAATTGTATTGAGGACGACTTTGCGTCCAAAGGGTGAAGAATCAATTGCCTCTTTCGTGGCAGTTATTCCACCTCTTACATATGCTCTGAGAGTGATATGGACCGAATCTATGATGTTCTGTGCTATCAGAGGCTCCATTCCATCAATCTCCAAAGAACCTCTTTCTGCAAAATCCAGAAGACGAACTTTGCTCCTGTCACTTCTAGGCTTTTCTATGATATCTGCGACAGCCTGTTCTTCAGTACCAAGAGCTTTCAAGGTCTGGTTGAATTCAGAGAAGTCAAAAAGGTCTTGTGGAGAATGTCGGAGCCACGTATAAACCATCGTTTTGGGGTCGACACGGTCAACATTAAGCGTACGTTTCGCAAACGCCTCAATGAGAAAGCGTTGACCGATTTCCAACGCATAGTCTGCCGTGTTTCGCGTGAAAGAAGTGACATCAGAGTATGCAGTAATTATCTCTATCACCATGCCTGAGGCAGCAACCATCAAATTCATTCTATCTTTACCATACGTTTTTTCGATAGCCTCATAATTAGCTTCTATCTTTTTTCTTATCTCCTCTTCTAAGTCGATCATTGTCGTTGTCTTGTTTCCTTCTCGTTTCCTAGCAGTAATGACTAATGAATGGAAAACTGAAGACTTGCCTTTCGCGATGACATTGCCTTTACTTTCTGTCATTAGAGTGACGGTAGAAGTTACTTGGAAACCTGTTTTCCTTAGGGCTTCCAAGACATATTTCCAACCTTCAACACTGCTGTGCGCATAGAACATCGCCAACACTCCGCCATCATCCAAGAGATCGCGCATTTTTCTTATCGCAATTAGAAGCCGCTTTTCAAAGGTTTTTTCGTCTCTATCCCGACCTACGCTCAGTTCTTCACTAACTGCAGGAGTAGCGGGCATGTAAAACAAATCACCTAATGTACGGTGATGCCAAACTTGGAAAAACTGCATTAATTCTGGGTACGGTACATCATCATAATACGGTGGGTCTGTGATTATGAACTTGAACTTTCTGCTGGACTGCCACGAAAGAATCGATGCATTGTATATTTCTGCTTTAGGCTTCGCAACTTGGTCCAGGGTATTTCTGCCTAATTCTTCGATCGCGAACTTGAGGCCCCCTAAGACATCATGCGTGTTACTTATGAGCGAGCCTGAAAATTTCACAAAAGGATTAGTCTCGGCGTGGCTCCACATAATATTAATCCCTCTGTTTGCGAGTGAATGACCTATCTTCTTGAAGGAACTATGCCAATATGTACATCTAGAATTGTAAGCAACGTGTTTTGTAAGTATCATAGATAGATAAGTACCAATTGCCGATGCGTATTCTCGATCTTTCTTGGAAAGATTTTCAATGATTTTCCTAGATTCTCTTGCGAAAATTGAGAGAACAAGAAGCTGCCGCGGATTGAAAAGCTTGTACCAGTATCCCAAGTATTTCTTAGCAGGCAATGCTCTCATATCATCCGGCAAAGCCTCAGTAGGCACAAACTGCGCAAGTGACGACGAGTTCTCTTTCAAGTACCTCTTGGCGCTATCCAAAGCACTGACATCCGCTTCTGTAGGAAGCTCGAAGGTTCGATCATCCAAATATACTGCCAAAATAACCTCTTGTTCATTGTGAGAAATGCCCTCAACTATCCAATCATTGTCAATCTTAGTTGCGCAGTATAAACAAGTGGCGTGACCTGCCCGAGCATTTCCCTCTTTCGCATTTTTGCCCTTGATAATAGAGTATTCTAATTCGCCATTTTTGAGCTGATAGTTTATGCTAACTTTTTCCTTGCTATCAAGCCACCAATTGTTAACTAAAGGTGTCACTTTTCCACATGTCGGACACTCAACTGCCCAAGCAAGTATGTAGGCACGAACGTTTCTGTGGTCATGTTTAGGGTAAAACTGAGACAATTCGTCTTTCAACTTGCATTGAATTTCTTCCGCATACTTCTTAGTATCCAAGAGCAGTCTACTTTCGCCTGTGTTCTTCTCAATTGTGCCCCCAAATCTCAAAGGGAAGTCGATTGTTCCCTTCATTATGAGGTACGCCACAGGATTGTAGTCTATAGCGACTACGTTCAAGCCAAGTCTAAGCGCTTCGAAAGGTATCATGCCTGACCCAGCAAAAGGGTCAAACAAAGTAGTGCCATTTGGGTATCGGGCTTTGATCTTTCTAATAAGGTCGGACGGGACACTCTTGTATGCTCTTTTTTTCTGTCCTAAATTTATCCCCATCAATTTGTTGAACTCATCTGGAAATCTTATCGCTTCTTCATCAAGTATTGATCCCGCAATGACCATTCTTGAAGCTATAAGTGGTTTCCTAGTGAAGAAATAGTGCATGTCAGAGATTGGAGGGGTTGCTAGCTTCTCGATCCTTGCCTCTTCATTTATCAAGTCCACCGGCACTTTTCTTTCCAAGAGATTCTTGATTCTTGTGGTCACAACGGCCTTCTCCTAATGCCTCTTGAGTTTAAGTGGATACACTTCAAAGCATTGATTGCAGCTCTGCCATACGAGTGGTATTGCCAAACCCAGAATATTGTCTCCTCCAAGGTCATTTCATTCATTGCCTTCAGAAAAGAACTCATTTTTCTGCGATCATCAATGCATCTCAACACGTTTAGTGCCAAAAAAAGACGGTAACCTCTTTCTCGTTCATCTTTCTCTTGAAAAACGCGAGCGACTTCGGTAAAAAGACTCCTTTTCCATCCACTCACCTGGCCCATCACTGTTTCCGTGCCAAGGAAGGATTCCAAAAGCTTGACACGCCAGGGAGTTTCAACGATACGGTATTTAAAATTGCGATAAGGACCAGAATAGTTGCTCTTGCTGATGATTTCTCGAGACACGATGGATGATCTTGTCTTCATGCCCTAGGCGCCCTGCTTTGTTTTCTTGTAGATTCGGGTTGTCACTTTTACTGCCCCAAGCAACGAGGACGCTTTTGACATACCTTCAGCCAAATCGACTACCGCCCGTATCTCATTCAGGTCTTTTGCCGTCAGAGTACCACTTATTACTCCTGCAAATGTCACATCTGCCCTAGCTTCAATTTCGTTCATTAGCAGTTCTGTCATTTTATCGCTTAGCTGTCTGTAGAGATCACTGGCGTCTGTTACGAAAACTTCTACTTCCTCTTTCTCTTTTGACCTTACTGCTTCACCCGTGGCTGTTTGCGTACCACCAAGACCCGCTGGGGCGCCAGCTTCGAGTGTCTTCCCTTTTCCTCCTTTAATCTTCCCAAGAAGTTCTTGCGCATAGTTTGCTGTAACTACCGTATCTCCATCATTTGTAATAACACTCTTTCTGAAATGAATCTGCTCTAGCCCCGTCAATCTGTCCTCTTCTGGCAAAATGCCCTCAACAAGACCTATTACTCCTTCATACACTCCTTTCTGTATGACTGATTTCAAATCACTGCGTGCCGCGAATGGGATTATTGTCATCGTTTCTACGTCACCAAAAAGAACGCGCACTTGGACTGACTTTCTTGTTCCGAGCAAAGGTAGCAAGTAGTCCTTTGGACTGACGTTGACAATGTCGACAACTTTCTGAACTTCCTTCAATCTTCTGATTAGAACCTCACCAAAAGTCGTGCCTTTCGTGGGGTCCAATGTTGTTTCTCGGATAGCCGTTCCTTGCAGGAATTTCGCTTTTGTGTACATTCCTTTGAACTGTTGCAGTGCGCTCGCCTCATTCATTTCTCTCAGCTTTTTGGCTTCCTCTTGAAGAGCCTTCTCACCTTTTACTTCTTTTAGGACTCGCTCAGCGCCAAGAACAAGCTTTGAGTACCATTCCAGGGTTCCCTTCTGTTCCTTGCCGGGAATCAAGACGACAGCCGTGTTTTTCTTATCTGCATTTATGCTCAATACAGTGGAAGTTATGCCTTCAGAACGGTCCCAGTACATGCAGACAACGGCGTTGACTGTGTTCGGTCCAGGAATGTAGCTATTGGACCTGTAGAAAGTACACTCGTCGCCCGTTTCTTCGAACACAGTACGGTAAACGTCATTCTCGACATACTTCCGTATCTCTTCAGGCCTAACTTGATTCGCCCGTAGTTTTATCATATTAGGAACATTTTGCCTTGATTTGAAGAGGTATTTGCCGCCCTCAAGCCACATGAATGAAGAATAGTCACTGTAGAATTTCTCGAGTATCTGTCTGACATCGTCTTCAGACATGGCATCCGTGAGACATTGGAATACGTCCTTAACGACGGCGCCTCTTTTGACAGGTTCTGGATGAAGGGAGTACATGAATACTGTAGAAGCCACTCTGCCGAATCTTCCATATACTTTTCCACCGTCCGCTGTCTTAGCGGACTTGACTACATCTTGAGTAACAGCTTGCTCCAGGTTGCTGCCAAATACTTTCTCATTTGTGAGTATTGCTTTGGCATCTGGATCGTCAAACAGCAAGTCAGATGGAGACAGAACATAATATCCCGCTTTTTCTTTATTGAGTAGTAGACCTTTAATCGCTAGAGCGATGACTTTCAGAGCATCGCGAGTTTTCTGGAATCCGGGGTAGAGTGAAACTCGGTTGTATAATATATCTATAAGAAGAGGATGGAATGGATAATACCCTGTAAAATCGATGTTGACACGTCTACTAAGATTGTTTTCAACTTCCTTGGCAACTTCCGGATCGATGCGATCTACGAGGCGAGTCTTAATTATTGAAACGAAATCCTCTTTTTCCACAGGCACTATCGGTTGGGTGACTCTGCCAAGCAATGCGGAGATGCCAGTGGCGCCCTCTTCTTTTCGGCTCATTTCTATGACAGCGTCAAGTTGCTCGCTTTCTTTTCCGTAGACGGCAGACCCTCTGGGGCTTGTCATCACCAAGACACAGTTTTCAGTAGACTTGACAGCTTCTATTAGAGTGTGTAGATTTGCGGTTTCCTGTCTTTGCTGTTCCTCAGTCAATTTTGCAAGGTAGACGACAAATTCGTCTATGAGCATAATCACCGGCTTACCTTCTGCACCCAAGGATGCCAAAATATCATCTTTGGTCGCCGCCGCATAGTCTCTCAAATCCTTACTCTTGCTCATCGGGAACGTCAAATTATGACCGTCTACGGCTACGATTTTCACGTCGGGTACGTGTTCCATGGAGATTTCCGCGAGCATCTGGTCGTCCGGAACAGTTTTTGATTTGAACACATGATACAGAAGGGTTAGCAAGTGACTCTTTCCGCCACCAAAACCTGTTGCAAGATAAATAGTGCCTTTATTATTGAGGCCACACGCCCTAGCAAGGCACCATTGCAACACATCTTTTATCCTTTGTGTGAAGAATGTATTCTCGAAAAACTCCTTGGGTTTTAGATACATGGATGGTCCTCTTCCCATTATGACGTCTGAAAAGTCAACTTCAAATACTTCTGGGCTGAAGGAACTAAGCCAAGGCTTAAACTTTAGGTCGCCACTCTTGATCGCTTCCTTGAGGTTCTTCAATAACACCACCAGTACAATGAGATGAGGATAGTCTATACGTTCAAGAATAAAACGTTTTAAAGCAATACGCAGGAATATGATACTCGATCATTATGGTCAAATGCCCAAACTGTAAGAAAGAGATGATCAAGACAGACAAAAGTTGGAAGTATGGACTTTTCGCAGTCGAGGCATTCTCGTGCACTAATTGCGGCACTCAATTCAGAGAGTACACGAAAAATGGAAAACACAGCTTCACACTGAAGCTCCAGAAAGGCAAAGGATACAAAAAAGCCTAGAAGTCGGTTCAGAAGTCTGTCTGAGCACGTGCTGGAGCGCGCGCTTAGTACTCTACAGAGCCGGACTCGGCCAAGGTTATTCAGTCTTCCATGCGTTGGGAAGTGGCATCTTGCCACGTAAATCAGCAATAAGCGTGTTCTTCAGACCTCTAATTGCTCCCAACGATTCCTCGAGCATCTTCTCAGATGTATCAAGCGAACTACATATGAAATCGAAAACTTCAGGGATTTGGAGCAACTTTGACACGTCCTTATTTTCAAAGTTCTCCTTAATCTCAGGTGCTTCTGTGATTGCTGGGAAAAGATACATAAGCACTTGTTCAGGTTTCAAAGATTCCAAATCCTTGGGGATCGCTCTTAGATATCCTGTCAACAACGACTGTGCGATTGCCTTTAGTTCTCTATTTGAGAAAATGGCTTTTGTTACCGTAATCGACGCTTCCCTTGGAAAGGGAAGCTGCAGATGAGGGTTCTTTTCCAGTGTCTTGAGAACGTCTTCAGCTACGGATTCTATTGTAAGTCCCGCTATGAATCCTTTCCAAGTAATTCCATACCTGGAGGACTCGTCCTTTCTTTTCCCGACAATAATAGTTCTGGTTCCTGCAGTTTGGAGATATCCCCTATAGACCAAGTCATCAACCCTACGGCTAACTGTGGAGTATCTTGTTTCCTTCTCCGAGTTTTCGTTCCCAGAACTCTTAAGTTCCTTGAACAGGTCGTATTTGATTAGCGGTCCTTTCATCGATAGAGTCTCGAGTATGCGCGCATTGTTCTCAGACCCTTTGTCACGCAATATACCTATCTTGGATTCTATGAGCTCCTTGTCTATGTGCAAGTTGGACCCCTCAGACAGCACACTGTTCTCTTTCTGAGGCAGAATATGCAAACAAAAGTATATAGGGATTCCTACTGATAATATTGATCGATGAGAATTTGAAGGGAGGTGAACATGATGACAGAAGGTGAAGAGTTTGCGAAGACCCTGCTTAAGCTCTTTGAAGAGATAGCAAGAAGAGAAAAGAACAAATCTGTTGAGACTGGTGATTATGGTACAGCCTTTGCGTTGGCAATAGTTGAGGGACTAGCAAAAGAGCAAACGCGCAACTGAAAAGGGCAGGGCAGCTTCCAAGCCAAAAGCATCTTAGCGCGCGCTCTAGGCTTCCTGGAGAGTGAGCCTGAAGTTTCTTATGTTCTGGTCCGTACGTTTTCTGCGTTGAAGTTGAGCTGGCCGACGTAGATGTTTGTGAACTATGATCAGCCGCCTGTGCCGATGGTCCACATGCAAGCATAAAACTTGACGCTGTGGGCATTCTTCCAATTCTTAACTAAAATGTTCTTTGATTATTTTATCTATTTTTTTGGAATCAAAGCCTTTCTCTTCTTTCGTAGTGATGAGTCTATCTGAGAAACCGTTTCTATCGTACCATTCTTTTTTCGCGTCCCAATGATTTCTGTATTCTTCCTTATCCAACATACCCAGGTGTTCCCAATACCACTCTTCTCCGTTCCATACTATGACAAAATCCGGTCGATAGAAGGTTCCGTCGGACGCAAAAAGAGGGATATCGTATCTAAATGGAATTCCTCTCTCAAACAGCATATTGGCAATTATTACCTCTGATTTGGAATGAACCATGATTTCTGCTAGCGTTTGATGTATCTTGCCCTCTTCATACCATTCGTATAGAGTCATCAGCTCCTCAGGCACAGGCCTGAATTCGAAAAGAGAGGAGTTTATCCTGTTCAACTGAGAGTACTCAGGCCTGTTAAGAGTGAGCAATGGAGCGATGTCTTCTTCGATGAAAACAGTACAATGAGTCTTCGCTCTAGTTAGTCCAGTGTAGAGCAATTCGGTAGTTAGAAGAGACTTTTTGTGTTTGGGAAGTATGAAGTAGACTCTATTGAACTCGCTACCTTGAGATTTATGCACCGAAATTGCGTACGCCGGCTCAAGGTTTTCTTCAACATCAGACTTGGATAGATAGTCGACCCAAAGGTGCTCTTTTCTCTTGAAAACTATCTGGAACCTAGATGGTCTGAAGTTCTTCCAGAACCAGTTTTTGTCAAAAGCATGTGGTTTAGCAAAGCCTATTTCCCCGTTGAAGACCTCTATCTTTTTCGGTTTACGGTCACGAGTGTCGTAAGCCCACACAGGATTTGATTTGGGTCTATTGTGGTATTGTATAACCTTGTCGAAGTAGGTAAGTCCTCCTAAGAGCCCTCTGTCTTTAACATTCTGGATGTTGAATGTGAGTTGCAACCAAGAATTGATGCCATCAATCCCAAAGAACTCCCCTCTATAGGGGGATATGACCTGCATATGATCGGGCTCAGGCTTGCTATAATCGTATTTCTTGGTCTCAACATCATATATCTTGAAGGCACTTGCCCATAAGTCAAACGGTTTGTTGGGATCATATTCTAGACCAGTGTCGTTTTCAAAATCGGCTATTACGGTCTCCACAAGTTTCTCGTAAAGGTCCTGGGGGCCGCTCCAGAATGTAACCCGTAGGTCCTTATCGATCTCTCCGCCGTGCTGAATTCTTTGTAGGATGCGCTCTTCTTTGAATTTAGCCTCACTGTCTTTCCTCTCGTCACACTCTCTCCTGAGATATAGAGAAGCCAGGTCTAATATTCCAGTGCCCTTTCCTTCTAACCGATTTGCCATTTGCCTAACGTTTGTTTTCAATAATCCGGCATTTTCTGGGTGGTTTGTCTCAAGCCAATCAAGTATATCTGCAAAGACTTTTCCTGTTCCGATTGGAGGAAGTTGATTGGGATCACCTACAAAAATGAGCCGTTTCACAGCCGTCCAACCGATCGCTCTAAACAATGTACCTAGAAGCGGTAAGTCAAGCATTGACGCTTCATCGATTATGACGGTCGATATTGCATTTTCGACTGGGCCAGAGCGTTTGAACGAGAAATTGTCATTAAGCCATTTGTGACCTGCCAAGAAAGAGTGAATGGTAGAAGCAGATCTGCCAGTCAACTCTCTCAAGCGATCAGTGGCTTTCCCTGTTGGAGACAGTAACTGAACGCAAACGCCTTTTCCCTCAGCAGCTTCTATGGCGTTTATTATTGCTCCAACAACGGTGGTTTTACCTGTGCCTGCTTCTCCATACACGACCGAAATCGGTTTCTTGAAAATCTTGTTGCATGTGACTGCCTGCTCTTTTATTATTTCCTCGTATTTGCCAGCATCGAGCTTGCAGATGGGATTGTCCGGCCGAAATAGCCACTCGCGCCATTTCTCCATGGCTATTGGCTTCTTAATTCGAATCTCTGGTCTTTCAGCGAGTTTTTTGATAGCTTCTTCGATCTCTCTCTCGTACTTGAAGTTGGATTTCAGATAAACGTATGTTTCTCCTTTTTCATTCCTTAGCTCCAGTGCTTTGTCAAGTTCCTCTCGATCCACGTGCAGGTACTTAATGTTGAAGTTCTGTCGTTTCCATTCGGGCAAATACGAAAGCTTATGGTTAATCTTGTTTATCACCTGCTTCCCTAGAAGGAAAGTGTGTTGCGATTCGAACCTCAACTGCTCGACGCAGAGAGCTCTTAATCGTTTTGCGTCATCCTTAGCGAGATTCGAATATTCTGATTCTCCGAGATCTGGAGAAGGCAAGATACCGTGATCGATCTTGCTGAAGGAAATGAAATCATCCGGTCCATCGCCCACATATTGCTCAGACAAAATATACGGATTATCTACGATTTCTCCGAACGTACAGTACAATCCGTACTTTTCTCTTTCATCATCGAAAATTCTTCTAATTTGCGCCTTAGTAAGATCAAATCTCGGGATAACGTTCTCAAGAAGAATTCTCTCATCGTCATCCTTAAGGCTCCAGTGTCTCTGAAGGCTCTTTTTCTTACCTTCGTCAACGTCGAGACCATCGATTTTTCCTATCTCACCTCTGAGGAAATCGAATATTGTTTTCTTCAGCACGGTTTCTTGGCTTGGATTTTGTATTGTTTGGTCTTTGTAGAATTTGATGGCTTCTTTGAAACCTAAATAATCCAGCACTCTCAGCATTCCTGGGTATTTGCCTCGGCCACTCCAAAGTTCAGCAACAATTGAATTTAGCCAGCTCAGTCTCTCGGTCCAATTTTCTGTTTTGTCTCCAATCTCTCGAAGTGTTCCAGCAACTTCTATGAATCTCTCGATGATCGCAAGAGCTTCATCATCGCTTATGTGTCTTGCAGCAAACTTGAAATTCCGCGGGTTTTCAGGAAATAGACTAATTCTTTCCAGAATATCTGGTCTGTCACGATAAGCATTATAGGGAATTCTGAGCCCCTCGTCAGGGTAGGAAGAAATGAGCGGCCTCTGCCATACGAAGCCGTTTGCGTACTTTCTTTTGGTTTCTTCCGAACATCCTTCATAGAACATCTGCTCTTCCGGAGGACTAGGACTAGCCAATCTAGAGACTCCGACTATTACGTATCTGTTTTGCTCATTCTCGCTGAAAGGGTTGCTATAGTTGGCATAGTAGAAAATCAGAGTCTTTTTCGCTTCCAAGACTGAGAAGAATCTATCGGCCTCTTCTCGCCTCTTCTCATTGTCGTAGGTACCGTCTGGCTTCTTAATTTCATCTTTATACATCTCTTCGTAAGGCCACGTGGATGCTGAATATGCCGGCATCTTCCATACTTTTGTCTGCGTATTATCTTTGAAGAAATCTGGGGGAGCAGATTTTGCTTGAATCTCCTTTTTCCCGAAGGCGTTTATGCTGTAGCAACAAGGAGGAATCTCACCCTCCTTGGCATACATCTCCGAACAATGTTTGCCCCTATACTTCTCCTCGATACTCAGCTTCCTATCTGTGGCTATCAATTCCCCAGGGTATGAATGCGGACCCACACAGTATGTGTTCTTTCGTGGATCATTACATATATGTCCGTCCCAGCCGTTCTCATGCCATGCGAGCCTGACAGAAACATGAACTGGCATATTTTGCGCCTATAACCAAGTGCTTGTGTCAAGGATTTAAAATCTCCCAGACATCTGAGCGAATCTGTGTTTTCATGTTAGTGTTAGGAGTACTGACGCATGGATTCAAGCCAATCTTTCAAGTTCCTTGCGTTAGAGCGAGATATGATACGGCAATGTGAATTTCCAATTCAGAAGTAACTAATCCCGCGACTGCAATCAATGAATCAATTTAGGGTTGAAGTATCTTGACCGCTCCAGAGTTAGACATGAACACTGTTGAAAGGATACTGTCTCAACCCACAAGACTGTCAATCGATCAGACAGAGGCAGTTTTGTCCAAAGCGCGGTACAACCGCGTAATTGCAGGAGCCGGCGCAGGCAAGACCGAGACACTGACTCGTAGGATTGCCTACCTTGCTTTAGCGGATGAGGTACCCCCGTCTTCTATCGTAGCTTTCACATTCACCGAGCGAGCCGCACGGAGCATGAAAAGCCGCATCTACCAAAGAGTTACCGTACTGAAGCCAAGCAAGCTCAACGTGCTAGGTGAAATGTACATAGGCACAATTCATGCATACGCAAAAAGAATCCTCGACGACCATTTCCGATACGGAAACTACAGCGTCCTCGACGAAAATCAAGAAATGGCGTTCTTAATGAGACACGGGTGGGACCTTAACCTTAGGGACTACCAGCCGAAGTATTCCGAAAGCTGCAGAATCTTCTCAAGAACTGTAAACATGGTCTGGGACGAAATGCTTAGCAGAAAGACGCTCGAGGAGAGAGTGCCAGGTTTCTTCGATCGCTTGGTTCGCTATGAGAATCTCCTTGATAGGCATAAACTGTTGACCTTCGGCAGAATGATACTTCTGGCCGTCCTGAGGCTGAAAGAAGCACCCGATACACTGAGCTACGTCAAACATCTGATCGTGGACGAGTACCAAGACATAAACCAAGCTCAAGAAGAGCTGATAAGCCTCGTGGGAAGTCACGGCGAGATATTTGTGGTCGGCGACCCGCGGCAGAGCATATACCAATGGCGAGGATCGGATGAAAGGTTCTTCGAATCGTTCTCAGAGAGGTTCAAAGAAGCGAGAAACGTCACAATAAGAGAGAACCGCAGAAGCAGCAAGAAAATAGTCACTAACGCGAACAAGTTTGCAGGCACGTTCCAACGAAAATATGAACCGATGCAGCCTACTAAGCCCGAAGAAGGACTCATCGGCACTGTCTGTCACAGTAATTCTGCCTATGAAGCCAACTGGATCGCAAACCAAGTAGAAGACCTTGTGGCAAAGCGAGGCTTGAAGTATTCTGACATCGGCTTACTTACCAGAAGCGTGAGTCTTGCAGCAGGACCGCTTGTTGACGAGTTCAAGGCTCGGAGAATTCCTTACATTGTAGGTGGAAAGGTAGGCTTGTTCAAAAGGGACGAAGCGAAAGCTGTGGGCTGCATTTTTTCCTGGTTCTGCGAAGACGGTTTTTGGGTTGAGGATTCGTGGAAATGGAATGAAAAGATAATTGACGATGATCTCCTAGAAGCTGCTCTTGATTTCTGGAGGGCTGCATATCATCACATCGTTCCAGTAGATGCCGAAACAAAACTTCGGAAGATCAAGGGAGGCCTCAATTCCACACCTTCTTCTTACCGCAACTTCACAGCAATTTACCACGATGTGCTGGTCGTGCTCGGGTTCAAAGAACTGGATCATGAGGATCCGAACGATGCTGCTTTGATGGCCAACCTCGGTAGATTCCATAATCTGCTCACCGATTACGAAACTGCCAACAGAATTGGAGGCAGAACTCCGCACTGGAAAGAAGACCTCCGAAACCTCTGCTGGTTCATTAACAGCTATGCTTCCCAAGCATACGAGGAACAGCCGTCAGACAACATACGCGACATAAACGCGGTCCAAATCATGACCATCCACCAAGCCAAGGGACTTGAATGGCCCATAGTAATACTGTTCTCTGCTGTTAAGAACCGATTTCCACCCAGAAGTGTCGGCAGGAAACAGACTTGGTGTAACATACCGCGAGACATGTTTGACGCTGAACGGTACGAAGGAAGCGAAGAAGATGAACGGCGACTGTTCTACGTCGCCATCACGCGAGCTCGAGACGCTCTATTAATAAGCTACTTCGCTCAGCAAAACGGTCAAGTCAAACGAAGCCCTTTCATTGAAGACATTGATCTCGGACTTGCCACTCGTCTACAGCCCGTTGCACTTCCGATAATGCAAATCGGCCCAGCACAAATCTCGGATGAAATGCGCACTTTCTCAGCCAGCGAAATAACCGCATACACAAGATGCCCCTACATGTACCTACTCAGGGAAGTCTACGGCTATCAACCACAATTGAACGAAGCCATCGGGTACGGCAAAGGCGTACACTTCTGCCTCAGAAGAGCCGTAGAACTCGTGAAAAGAGATGGACAAAACCCAATCACAGCGGCTACAACGGCAATCGACAAGGACTTCTATATGCCATACGCAGGAGGTCAGGTCCTAGAAAACTACAAAAGAGGCGCAAGGGAAGCCGTGATACTATATGCAAGGAACCACGCAGTAGACCTCGGCGAAAGCAGCGAAGCCGAATATAGAATTGAATTTCTTATCCATAATGCTACGGTGATGGGAAGGATCGACGTCCTGGAAAACAAGGAAGTTAGAGACTACAAAACGTCTCATGACTATGTTGAACCGAATGAAGTTGCAATGCAGATCAGGATCTATGCCGCGGGTTTGAGGAAACTGGGAAGACAAATCGACAAAGGATCCGTCGCGTACTTGTCAAGTGAAAACGTGAACATTGAAGCCATCGACGTAAGTGAACCCACCGTAGAATACACCGTGCAAGAAGCGGAGAAAGTAGTAAAAAGCATCATAGACGGGAGTTACACTCCGAAACCAGGAACGAGTTGCCAGAAATGCGACCAAGGACCAATCTGCCGATGGAGACACAGACTAGCAAATGACGCGCCGGCCATCCAGGAAGTAGCATCTCACGCTCATTGAACTGCGCGCGCTAAAACGAGATTCAGAGTCTTGATGGCAACTTCATATTCGTTAAACAGAAATCAACACGAGTTATCCCCTAAGTGACATGGCTATGGGACACATCAACGTCTACCGAAGAATACTGATTTGGGGAATAGGCACAATAATGGCTATTGTGGGAGCGGTCAGGACATTTGCCTTTCCCACAGCAGACATGGCCAACTTTCCAATCTATATATCGCTATTCGTGGGCGGCATGGCCATTATCGTAATCAATGAAGTTGTTTTCGGATTAAGGAAAGAGCAGTTAGAAATAGACAGAGATGAAAAAATCAAAAACACAAACGGGAAATCATTTTCTTCACCGTTATTGGCAATTTGCCCACATTGCAAAAACCGCATACCATCTGATTCAAAATATTGCCTACAATGCGGAACAGACCTTAAACCCCAAACACCATAGAACATGTGCGCGCCACAAGGTTCCCGCAAAACTAGCTAGAGGTCATCTTTCTCCTTTGAGCCAGCCTTTGACTCCCAGTTCTTTCACAACTATCATTACGGGTTCAGGTTCGTTTCTTTGTTCTCTTCGATCCGCCATTCAGCCCTTTCAGTATTGCGTAGTTATCTCTGATACTTTCATGAAGAACGGCAACTGGGTCTTTTCGGCACTTTGCCATCTCTTAACCACGCTTCTATCTCAATCACATTATAAGACTTGATGTCTTTTATAAACCTGATTACTTTCAGCTCATCATCAACGCTTATTCTTTCTCGGTTCATCCGCAGGAAAATGTCTGTAATTGCATAAGCCGTACGATGATTTCCGTCGCAGAATATCCTTACATCTACGAGTCTCCTCAGGAGGACCGCAGCCTTTCCATATATGTCCTTCGTCCCTTTCATCTCTTTCAAAACGACATCGAGCAATTGGATGCCTCTCTCGAAACCAGCATGACCACCAAACTCCGACAGCATCTCTTCGTGGGTTTTCAGAACGAGATTCTTGCCAGGATACCAAGTTCTAGTTGGCACGCTTCCTAATTATCATGACAAGATTAAAGGATAGCGTTTCGCCGACACAATCTTTTGAACGCGCATTCAAAACCAAGTTGCCAACCGCGTGACCAGTGCAAACCGAGATCGGACTGCCTAGAGTCAATAGCGATCACGTTCACACCGAAAAAAGGGAAGCCGCGGGAGACGTCGCCACCTGTACGCAGTTAAGACCTACGCGCACGCGAACAGACTTTCAACGTGTAATGCGGCGAGTGCATGCTGAGACACCAGCAAATCGTTTAAAGTCCCTCTCAGAACAAATCATTTGTAAGCTAATGATCCAATTATGGTTTGACAAAGGCACTCTTCTATTGCGCGGAGAAGTCGGCACTCCTTATGGAAAGTGGGATCCACGGATAGCCTGTTACAGAATCAAAGCTTTGCATTACCGTGATGTTACGTCCTATTTGGAGGAGAGTAAGCTTCAATATCGGGATGAAGTTCCAAACCTGCCTCCTTCTCAAACTCTGAAAGATAACGTACAGCTGCGTTCTTATCAGAAGAAAGCCTTGGACAAATGGAGTCACGCAGGTTTCAGAGGCGTCTTAGTCCTGCCGACGGCTGCGGGAAAAACGTACATCGCATTGAAGGCAATAAGCCTGCTGAAAGCACAGACTCTGATTGTTGTCCCAACACTGGATCTAATAGACCAGTGGAGAAAGCGCGTGAAAGACTGCCTCGGCATTGAGGCTGGAGCCGTGGGCGGAGGCGAGAACACGGTGAGCATGGTGACCGTCTCAACGTACGAGTCAGCATACCTGCAGGCGGAAGCATTGGGAAACAGGTTCATGTTCATAGTCTTCGACGAGGTTCACCACTTGGCCTCGCCAGGCTACATGCAGATCGCTGAAATGTACATTGCACCCTACCGCATGGGTTTGACCGCAACCTACGTGAGAAGCGACCAACGGCACGAGCTACTACCTACCCTGATTGGAGACCAAGTCTACTCTGTGAAAATTGAAGAGCTCGCGGGAACACACCTTTCGCCCTACACGCATCAGAAAATCTACGTTGAACTGACTCCGGAGGAGCAGCGCGTCTACGACGAAGGAATGAACGTTTTCAGCAGTTACCTACGCGAAAAGCGTATCGTTCTCAGAAGCGCTGAAGACTTCCAGAAGTTCATAATGGCTACGGGCAGAGACAGGCGTGCTCGAGAAGCACTTCTGGCCAGGAACCGCGCGTTAAAAGTCGCCTTGAACTCTGAAGCCAAACTGAATCAGTTGGCGAAGCAACTTGACGTTTACAGAGACGAGAAAACCCTGGTCTTTACACTGCACAATGATCTTGTCTACACGATCAGCCGCAGGTTCCTGATACCCGCAATTACTTATCAGACTCCGAAAGAGGAACGGCGCGAAATCTTGGAGAATTTCAGAAGCGGGGATTACAGAGCCATCGTCACCTCTCAGGTTCTTGACGAAGGCGTGGACGTTCCGGACGCTTCGGTAGGACTAATGCTCAGCGGAACAGGAAGCACTCGCGAGTATATTCAAAGGCTTGGAAGACTGCTCAGGAAGGTTGAAGGAAAGCAAGCCAAGCTTGTAGAGATCGTGTCGAAACAGACTGTTGAAGTGAGAATGAGTCGAAGGCGACGTGAAAAAACAACTGGAGAGGCGTAAAGGGATGCTTCCAAGCGAGTTGCTTGCAGTCTGGAAAAGGAAAGGCGTGATCTGGCCTCGATACGCTAAACTGTCCGATGACAACCTTGAGGTCGCGGGCAACCTGATTGAAGCCTACAAAAGTCACATTGGTCAGAAAAAGAGTGTTGTAAAAGAGTTCGTCGACGAACTTGAAGATGAAGGTTATGATTACCGCTTCGTCAGGGGACTGGCGTTTCTTCTTGACAGGAAAAGCCGCTTCAGATGCAACGAAAAGATCAACACCGTAGATCTGAGAAGGAAGATCTACCGAGCAACCCGAGAGCCTGGTTTGCCCACCACGCCCGAACAGAGAACCAGAATAATTGAAGCTGTGGCCACAGAACTGAGAATGACTGCGGATGAAGTTGACAAGTTCCTTTATGCTGACCTGGACACAGAACTGATTCTTGAGGAGTTTGAACCGCTACCAGCATCAGAATTGCTTCAAGAATACAATCTGAGCTTGACTCAGACGCTTCTTTTTGATTCGACAGAAGTCAAGTTCAAGTCATCGGGGAATTGGCAACAAGTCTTCCATTCAATCAAAAGGTTGGGCTTGATCTACGAGGCCTATCAAGAAGGCGCTTTCTGGGTCAAGGTAGACGGCCCCGCGAGCCTCTTCAAGCTGACCAGAAGGTACGGTACAGCAATCGCCAAACTTCTGCCAGTCATAGTCGCAAACCCACAATGGACCGTTGAAGCCAAAATCCTTTGGAAATACACCAACGAAATATGCGACTTCAAAATTGAAAGTTGGAAGCACAGCGCTTTGCTCAAGAAACCGAGATTGCCAATCCTGTCTTTTGACAGTCTCGTTGAGGAGGATTTTGCTGCTCGGTTCCAAGCCCTAAAGTCGGGGTGGCTCTTGCGGAGGGAACCCGAACCCGTATTGGCTGGCAAACAAGTGATCATCCCCGATTTTTCGCTTGAGAAAGAAGGTGTAAAAGTCTACATGGAAATCGTAGGGTTCTGGACTGTTGAATATTTGCTTAGGAAAATAGAGAAGCTGAAGAAGGTTGAGGTGAACATGCTTGTGGCCGCGAACGAGACTTTGGCCTGCGAAAAACTCGCCAAACTGGAGAAGCATGCAAAATTGAACGTCATATATTACCGCGAGAAAGTCCCGTTGTCTCCAGTGCTTCAACATTTAGAAGAGGCATTTCGACAAGTCAGGGCTAAACAGATGGAGTTTGTAAAGGATTTTCCCGTAGTCTTCACCGAGCCTGTCTTGAACTTTGAAGAGTTCGGGGCAAGAATTGGAGTGTCATCCGAGGCGGTCAAAGCAGCACTGACCGAAAAGCCGCCTCAAGACTACATCGTCATGTCCAAAGGATTAGTCAGAAAGGACAGATTGGAACAGATTGAGAAAAGGATCGAGGAACAGATAAGCCTGAAAGGACGACTGAGCCTGTCCGAAGCGGTTAAGACTATTGAAGCAGACGGAGTGGAAGACGCAGCAGGCGCCTTGGAAGCGCTTGGATACAGGATAAACTGGCATGGAATCGACGCTGAAAAAGCCGAAGTCGTCAGACCCTGAGTTTTCTGGGCGCCCGATTCGGCGATCGATCGATTAGTTTGAAGGTCAAACAGGCTCCTTGAAAAAGCGCCCATACCGAGTTGAATCTTCTGAAATAGCAGAGATAAGCCTAAAACTGGTGGTTGCTATATTCGAACCTAGTCTTCTCTCCACTTGAATAATCTTGTGGCCGCCACGAATGCAATTATCGTGATTGCGGCAACGACGACCAAGTCGATCATTGCCTGCGCATAGTTGCCGTATATCATGACCCCATTGAGTCCATCTATAATATAAAATAGGGGCAGGACGTGCGCGAAGTATTGCAGATATGTTGGCATGAGCGAGATCGGGAAGAACGTGCCTGAGAGGAACATCATCGGAAACGTTATGATGTTTCCTACGACGCTGGCAGTTTCTGTGCTTTTAGAGACAGTTCCAACCAACATACCCAGCGATGCGAAGAACATCGGACCCAACACGAGGAATGGTATTAGCCAGAGTGAAAGCACGATGTGTGCCCCAAAAACCAACACTCCGACAGCAGTCATCAGGAGAAACGAGGTTGCCGACAAAAGAATGTAAAAGAGAACCTTCGACGCCAGCCACTCGATCTTGGTTAGGGGAGTCAACGACAACTGCTTGAACAGCTTTATCCTCTTGTACTCGGACGATATGTTGACGAGAGAAAACATCGGGCTTACGAGTATTGAGAAGCCGATAAGGCCCGGAACGAGAAAATCGATGTATTTGGTCACCTGAGCATTAGCGGTAGTCTGACTTATTCCGATGATCGCTGAGCCACCGTAGCGAGCCAAGTTGAACCCGTTTATCACTCCAGTGACGGTTCCAATCACGATGGAACTGGAACTTTGAGATGGGTTACCGTAAAGCGTGACGTTAACAGGCTGGCCTGCCACGTAGTTCGCCGAGAAATCCGGGGGTATGATCAATCCATCCGAGGCGGAATGGGCTGACAGGTATTGAGAGAAGTTCTCCGAATCGCTGACTGAAACTAATTTAACCATGCTTGTGCTGTTGAGCGTGTTCAGAAAAGATGTTGAGATCTGCCCACCGTCATGGTTCTGATAGTAGAGTGAAATTGTGCCTGAAAAACCCGACGAGAAAATCGCCCCGAAGATGAGGATGAGGATGACAGGAAATATTAGACCGAAGAACAGGCCTGCCGCATTTCTCAGGTAACCACGACCAAACAATCGGAGGTCAGAAATGATTCTTCGTGCATTAGCCATTCATTTTCGCCTCCTTTGACCATTCGAATTGCCACCAGGGTTTTCGACTCTTATCTCGCCTTTCTCATCAATCCTTCCAGCCACAAGTTTCACGAATACGTCATCCAGACTGTCACGACGAGTATGCAGGTCTCGCCATTCGAGCCCAGACCGTTCAGCAGCTGTTAAGACTGTCAGTGCATCGCGCTTCTGAGTGATTGCCATACTGATCAGACCCTTCCCGTTAGATTGGACATTCAAGTTCGTGTTTGCTTTGAGGTAAGCGGCCAACTCCTCCGTTCCGTGTATTTCCAGCCTTTCCCCTGAACCGTGAGCCTCAATGATCTCATCGGAAGTTCCCATCGCCACGACATGCCCATGATTCATGATGGCCACCCTGTCTGAAAGCTGCTCAGCCTCATCAAGGTAATGAGTAGTCAGAATTACCGTCCGGCCCTTGCTCCTCAGCCCTCTTATCACATCCCAGATCGCCCTTCGCGCGTTCGGATCAAGTCCCGTGGTGGGTTCGTCTAAGAAAAGAAGTTCAGCAGAATTCACCAGTGCAAGCGCGAGACCAAGCTTCTGCTTCTGCCCACCAGAAAGATTCTCAAAAAGAACACCAGCCGAATCGTCCAACACCACTTCCCGCAGTATCTCATCTGCGTCAATTTCCACCCCAAAAAGAGCAGCGTAATATTCCAGTGCTTCCCTCGGATTTGCCTTGTCGAAGAACGTAAAATCCTGCGGTATAACCCCGATTCTTCTGTGAAGCACATAACCGTTACCCCAAGGATCGAGACCCAGCACCTTCACATTACCTTCATCCCTTTTCCGCAAGCCCTCCAGAATCTCTATCAGCGTTGTCTTACCCGCTCCGTTTGGGCCGACAAGGGCGAAGACCTCACCTTCCTGAACAGAAAAGGAAACTCCATCGACCGCCTTCAAATCGCCATACGACTTTCTGACAGACGAAATTTCAACCGGGATCATTCCAATACCTCACAAGACCCTCCCTCTATTGCGCGCTTATCCAAGTTCCCCAGAAACCTTTATCTCTTTCGCCATTTTTTTGCCAATCGATGGACTTGAGCTTTTCATGCTTCCGCGATTGTGATTTGTCCAATATTCCAAGTGCGCTTTTGGACGATCCGAAAAATCAAGAAGAAATGATCTGACAACATTCCCGCAATCATCTGCGAGTTCTCTCTGAGGAGTCAGGGGGTTTCAGAAAAAGTTTCCCTTAAGAAGATATGTTGATAAACAAGAGCCCAATGGGAGCGTTCAGGTTCGTTTCTCTGTTCTCTTCGATCCGCCATTCAGCCCTTTCAGTATTGCGTAGTTGTCTCTTATGCTTTCATGAAGAACGGCAACCGGATTTTTTCGGCACTTTGCCATCTCTTAACCACGCTTCTATCTCAATCACATTATAAGACTTGATGTCTTTCATAAACCGGATTACTTTCAGCTCATCATCGCGCGCGCGAACCGCGTGACCAGTGTAAACCGAGATCAGACTGCCTAGAGTCAATAGCGATCACGTTCACACCGAAAAAAGCGGGAAGTAGCGGGAGACGTCGCCACCTCTGCGTAGTTACAGCGGTACTTCCCGTGGTGTTGTAGGTGTGTTATGTCTAATGCATTCGAAGCTCAGACGCCTGCAGTGAGAGTAGAGTGCACGTTCCTTTTTCCGATAGATTTGAAGCCCGTGGGGACCCCTTTAAGTACTTAAGGGGGTTAAGTTTGTCATTATTCAACCTCAACCCAAAGGAATTCCCAAGAGAACTCTCGCCTCCGAAAAGCAGGATGCTGTTGGCCAGCCTTCAAATGGTTGACCTTTTCGAGAATTTCCAGAGGAAACGGCGAAGTTCGCGCGCTCCATCAAGGGTGGCACGCTACTTGAACCAAATTTCGATGCACACAGTAGGGATTCCAAGCATTTATCTAGTAGACCCTCCCCTACATAGTAGGGGTGCCCCTACTTGTACTTCGACCCAAGACCAAAAGCCAAGAAAGAAGACTTGTTCGGCAGAGAAAAAGAACTCAAAAAGTTTGAAGAAGTAATATCATACGCCTCAATCATCGTTGTAACAGGGCTCAGACGAACTGGAAAAACGTCCTTCGTGGACGTAGCCCTCTCCACAACCAGTCATCCTCACATTTTCTTGGATATGCGCGACCTCCCACTCGTTCCGTCTCACGCTGAAATAATCCGTAGGGTTGAAACAGCCTTTGACAAAATGGAAAAGAAATGGCTGTCTCCTCTTTCAGAAGCACTGAAACGCGTGAAGGGCGTCGAATTGGCCGGCACCACAATAACCTTTCAATGGGGAAAAGGAGGCGTCGACCTAGCCGAGCTGTTCGACAAAATAGACACATGGGCCAAGAAACATAACGAACATTTTCTATTCGCTGTCGACGAAATACAGCTTGTTAGAGGGGACAAAACACTTCCTCGCTTGTTTGCGAGAATAGCAGACTCAAACCGCAACATAACCGTAATTCTCACAGGATCAGAGATAGGTTTGCTTTACGATTTCCTGGGGTTCGACAACCCTGAATCTCCGCTGTACGGTAGACATTATGCCGAAATCATAATGCGCAACTTCAGTCCAGAAGAAGCGAAAACCTTCTTCAAAGAAGGATTCAAACAAATCAAAATATCATGCTCAGATGACACACTAGAATACGCCATACAAAAACTGGACGGCGTAGTGGGCTGGCTCACTCTCTTCGGCGCAAGATCCCGCGACAAGGGTAAATGCATAAAGCAAACCGTCGACGACGTGCTCGATGAAGGAGGCAAACTTGCAAGAGCAGAAGCCCTCAAAATCGTCAAATTCTCCTCACGCTACGGAGTCATACTGAATTTCCTTGCCAAAACCGGAAAGGCAGGCTGGGCCGAGATTAAGACGGCTCTGGAAATACGCGAAAAAAGGTCACTGCCAAGCTCCAGCTTCACTGAACTCCTCAACAGGTTAGTCAAAGCCAGTCTAATAGAAAAAGTAGACAGCAAATATCGCATCGCAGATCCGATACTGGCCTACGGTGTTCTCAGAGAACCTTTCAACGAATAATGGCATTCAGTAGACCTAGGCCTACTTGGTAGAGGTACCACTAGCGAAAGCTCGACACCCGCTGACTGCTGCATTAAGGACATTTGACCGTTTCTTGAGCCATTACAGATGCACCCCCCGAATCAGATTTCTCCCGAAAATCAACATAGCTCCCAGAAAAAGGGGAAAATGCGGGAGACATCGCCACTGGGCATTGCGTTACGACCAACACGCCAGCCTTTTAGACTAACACGCCAGGTCTTTTTGCTGGTGGGTTACTTGCGTTTTCTGAAGGAAGACTCACGTTTCTTCTGGTTTTTTGTTGCCGCTCAAGAGCTTGTATTTCTTCTTCACAATCGTTTTGAATACAGACACAACAATCTAATGCGTGCGCTTCTGATAGAAGCGTACAAGAAAGGTTTCTAGATTTCGGAGCGCGCGCTTAGCCACAGAATACCCTCTTCCTTCGGTTACCGTGCTGGCATGATCTCCAACTTCTAAGAGGACTTGTTCAAATTGACGTGATTTGTGATATTCCATCTTTCTTTTCGATTCTCATGACTTGATGCGCGAAACTTTCAAGCTCTTTCTCGTGTGAAACCATGATGACTTGGGGGCATTTGAGCTCGTCAAGTATCTCCCTGATCTTAAACAACTGTTCCTTGCTGAAGCCATCAGTCGGTTCATCCAAGATAAGCAGATTTGACTTGATTCCTGCCGAAACCTTCTGCACGATAGTGTTTAACGAGAGCCTATAGGCTAATGCTAGGCTGGTTTTTTCGCCGCCGCTGAGATAATTGTAGTCTTGTTCATACCCGTCTTGTTCAACCAACGGCGTGAACTCTTCATCTATTCTGGACTCCTTGCTCGGATCCTCCACGAGCATGCCCCACCATTTCTGAAAATGTTGATTAAACTCTTGGTTTATGTTCATCATCACTTGCGTCTCAATCGTCTCCAGAGTCGGCATCAGATACCCTTCAAGCCACATCTGGTATTCTTTCAGCTTCTCTGACCTTTTTCTCTCCTTCTCCTTGCTTTGGATTTCTTTTTCCAATTCTTCCACTTGATTTACAAGAGACACCTGCGTTGCTTCGAAGCCAGAGGCCTTCTTTTCGATCTCCTTCAACTCTGATTCCCTATCTCGGAGTTCTTTTGAGAATTGTTCAGTCTCAGCTGACAACATGTTGAACTCCTCTATTTCCTGCCGAGCCTTCACAAGTCTTTCTTCTTGCTCCCTAACCTGCTCCTTCAGATTCTGAACCCTTTCTCGGTTCTTCTCGATTCCCTCGTTCTTGCTTTGGATCTGACCATTTAGCGCCTCGAGCCTATTCTGGGCTTCCTTGTATTTTCGAAGCAAATCTTGCAATTCTCCAAGTTCATTGATTTCTGCTTCGCAGGCAGCGAACTCATCCATGGCCTTCTGCCTTTCATCTTTCTTCAAAGTGATTTTCTCTTCGAACTCTTGGGGGTCTGCAGGTCTATCGCAGGTAGGGCAGACTCTGTTTCTTTCAACAGATTCGTAATCGCCTATCTTCGCAATTATTACACCCTGCGCCGCTCCGAGCTCGCGCTCTCTTCCTCGCAGCAACTTCAATTCCTCTTTCAACTCATCCTCAGTCTTTGCAGTAGGCTTCTGGACCCTTGCCAGCGTCTCTATTTCAGGCTGCAATTGGCCTATTTCCAAAGTCAAATCGTTCAAATCCCTCTCCAGACTGGTCACTTCACTGTTCTTCTCCCTGATTTGTCTCTCAAGTAGAGGAACTTCACCGGCTGCTTTTCCAAGCGATTCCTTGCTTTTCCGCAACTTCTCAACTTCTTCTCGGAGCACAGCTACTTTTTCGTCAAGATCAGCCTTTTCCCTGTTGAGACGGGCCAATTCGCCCTCGCATTTTCCGATTTCGGCTCTCTTCGCCTTCCACTTCTCCCGACAGTCCTCAAGGTCCGAAGCGTGCGCAGAAAGCCTATTCGACTTATCCTTAATCGACCGCGCCAGCGTCGAGGAATTCTCCAGTGCAACCCTGTAATCCTCGATCCTGAACGCTTTTCGAAGGGTCTGAAGCCTCTGGTCTGCTCTCATCCAAATGATCGCCTTCATCTCTTCCTGCGGCGTGAAAATGGCGTATCTGAAGATAACGCTCCCAGCCTTCGGGTCAGGAGGCTCGTTAAAAGCAAGTATGTCCAGAACCTTCTCTTTCATCTCGGAAGCCGAGAGATGCAACACCGTGCCTTCTGTCTTGAGGCTACAATCCGACTGCTGAACGCCTTTCGCCTTTCTTTGCAGACTGCGGCAAACCTCGTACTCCTTCCCATCAACCTCAAAACTAAGTGTCACGAGCCCCTTCTTTGCGCCCGCCTTGAGCAAGGCTCCTCCCTTCTCAGATCCTAAGCCGAAGAGCGCAAACTCGATGGCCATGAGAATCGTTGATTTCCCCGAGCCTATATCACCCTCAAACAACGTTATGCCCATAGGAAAATCGACTGTTTGCTCAGTATAGCTCCGTATGTTCTCCAGCCTGAGCGACTTGAGTATCATCAGCCTTCACCAGCCAAGCCTAACATGTCCCACGCGTGCTTCTGGACTCGTTCCTCGTAGTCCTTCTTTGTCTCGTTGACCTTCTGCCCCTGCCTCAGTATCTTAAGCAAGTCTTCGGCAAGCTTTGCTCCCCTGTCAGCTTTCAACTCTTCAACCGAAACCTTAACTGCCCCTATATTCTCTCTCAGAAGCCTAGCCTCAATCGCCGAAGAATCTTCACCCGCAACCTTAACGGCAATGTACTCTTTTGACGTTAACCCATAACGGTTTATGATGACATCTAAGGCACCATTGTCTTTCAGCAAGTCTCTGATTTCGCTTGAACTGATCTCTGAAGTCTTCCCGCCTGCCAGTTCGCCCTTTATCTTTACGACGACAACTTTGTTCTCGGCCCCTATCTTGCCAAGCTTGTCCAGCAGATCCTTCTTGGCCTGAAGCACGTTTTTGTCTGACGCATCATACTCAAAGTATTCAAACTCGCAAACAGGCACTTCCATAAACCTTACATCTTCGACTTTATCGTCAAAACTGACCAGGTAAAAGCCTCTTTTCTCTCCTCTAGCGCTGTCCTCCAAATCTCTAGAATACCCCGCGAAAAGTGCTCCAGGAAACACTATTCGTTCATGCCCCGGAAACCCTGATTCAGTTCTTCGATGAATGTGGCCGCTGGCATAATAATCAAAACCTTTAGGAAGCAGGGATACGGGGATGGATTCCATCTGCGCCAGAAACTCGGGTTTAAGCTCCGAGACGGCACTGTGAAACGCGAATATCTTAAACCCCGGCTGCTTCTCCAAATACTCCCTGTCCAGAATCTCATAATAATTCTTCTCCAATCCTGCTTTTCTGCCCGACAGTCCGACAAGCTTCGCCTTCGTCTTCGGATCCGTGAACACCTCCAGCCTGAGCCTTCCATCAACATCCTCTCCCTTCACAATCTTCTTGATGAGACCCGTGCTTTCCAGAATATCGATTATCGACGTGTCGTTTGGACTGTAATCGTGGCTTCCATAGATAACGTATATAGGTATGTCGGCATCCTTGACTTCCTTCATCTTCTTTACAGCCGCGTTCGCAACGTGCATGTCCGGAAGGTTCGCGTGGAAAAGGTCTCCGCTAATGAGGACAAAATCAACTTTTTCGTTTATGCATATGTCCATGGCTTTGTTGAACGCCGCCAACTCCAGCTTCTCCAAAGTTGGATCTCTGTTGGCTCCTATGTGACAGTCTGCTAAGTGGGCAAACTTCAACATGTCTTTATCCCACAAAAACGGTCTTGTTCTTCTCCTTCGGCTCCTGGCTCTCTTCGACGTACTTTTCAAACAGAGGTATCTGAATCGGCACGGCGAATCTCGTGAAGTTACTGCTCACGATGGCTTCACCCTTATCGAGACTCGCAATGGTCCTGTCGTCCGTCGACAGATCCTGCGCTGCACTCTCCATGACCGCTTGTCTCTCAGCAGCCAACTCGTTTCCAAGGATTATCTTCGTGTTCATGTTCGCCAGTATCGTTCGCGGAATCAAACTGACCAGCTGCGTTATCGCGATTAAGCCCACCTTGAATTTTCTGCCTTCCCTCGCAATTGTACTGTAGATATTGTCCCCACGCGCGGCAAGCACTTCTGCGCCCAACACTCTGGGGGCTTCTTCAATCACGACGCTGACAACGGGCTTTTCTTCCAACGTTCCCTCAGACTTGTACTTTTGAAACCGATGGAAGATTCCGCCGGAAATTATGCTTCCGATCAGCAGTTCAGCCTCATCAAGCAGCCTTGACGTGTCAATAATCACCTTCTTACCATCCTCAAGAGCCTTCGTAATCTCCCTCGTAGTAGCCAACCCGGCCGTGTCACTGAAAACGCCGCTTCTACACTGGAAGTCGCCGCTGTCATCTATGTAAACGCCCAGCACATTATCGAACCTTCTCTTCAACACCTCAAGCGTTCTTGGAGCAACAGCAGCGCCAATATCCGTTCCCCGCACAATATTCTCAATCCATCGGTCTCCAAACCGGTTATAGAACAAGGCTATGGCATCGTGCTGAGCATCAGTGAACTCGACTATGCCTTGAAAATGTGAAGGCAAAATCGATCTAAGATTTATCACAAGAGTATTTGTCCCGGGAACAGGGGTCGTTGAATAGTACAGCAAGCTCTTTTTTGCGGCAGGATGATCTTTCAACCCTTTGCCGTGTCTGCCGTAGTACTCGTCGTGGGGGTCCAGAACCAATATGCCCAAGGAATCTTGGGTCAGAACGCTCCAAAGCATGACCTTAACCAAGTTGCTCTTTCCTCTTCCAGTCGTAGCGGGAATCAACACGTGATGCGTCAGCATGTCTTCACCGTTAACGTACACGCCCACGTCAAGAACCTTCGACCCGCTCCGAACTTTTCCCAGATACACAGGGCTTTTTGGCTTAGTAAGAAACCACAGATCCTTCTCGGTAACGTGCCTGATTGTTGAAAAGAATGCAGGAAGAGTCTTGGGTATCTTCGGCTCGCCGTTCTTACTGACTCGCAGGACAGCCTTGATTTGCGCTATGACATAATTCCTCAATTGAGGCTCAAGAAAATCCATGTTGGCACCTAACCCTTCAAGCTTCATGCCGGACAGAAGCTCGCGCACCAGCTGCGGAACTTGGCTCCCATACAGAAGCTCGAAAGCCTGAAGAAGCACGTACGCTCCATCCTCCTCGGCTACGAGCAGGTCCCCTATCTCTATCTCTCCACCCGCTTTCTCCCTTGCCAGAATCTGCCCGGTTTTTCCCGCAATTATCTGACCTGAAACTTCCAACGTCATTTTCCATCAACCCTTCAACAAGTCTAACACGCCGTGAGCGTCACCAGAGCAGATATGCCTCGCCATCTTCTTCCACGTACCACGCTTGGATATTTCGGACATAAGCGGCACTCTATATGCATCCATCTCGTCCCCACTCACCCTGGCAAAACTGTCGGCATCTATCAAGCCATAAGGATATCCAGGGAAGCTTATGTCTTTCGAATTGCTTGCCAAGGCCGAAGTGACCCTGCAAAGGTCTTCTTCACTCATTCTCCTAGCCTGCTCGCCATAAATCTCATACCTGAAAACATACCTGGCACTCTCATGCAGCTTGACCACGTAAATGAAGGCATTATGCAACACGTTAGCGACCTTGGCTATCGGAAGACACCAAGGACCCTTCACCGCGTAATCCTCAGCCAACTTCTGCACAGCACCCAACAGCGAAAGACCAGTGGTCGTGAACAGCGTACTCGTCTTCGAAATCCCAGCAAAAATGACCCCTTTCTCCACCGCTGCCTCGACCGCTCGCGCCAGGTACTTGTACTCATTAGTAAGACTCGTCTGCAAACTGCCGTCATGGACTATCATATCTCCCTTCTCAAGCTCCTCTTCAATGACATGCTTAGCAAACTCCCACTCAGCAAACCTCCTCGCGACAGAAGCAACATGCTGTATGTCGGCCCTCTGATTTCCAACCGTGACCGTCCTGTCAAGCGAACTGAACGACAAGAGCTGATCAGGGACAAAACCCTCGAACTCAGGTTTCAGAGAGAAGACCGAAGTATCATAAAATATTCCGTCACCTCTATAACATGCCATCGTGACAGAGTAAAACTCCACCTTTCTGGGCAAAGACTCAGGAAGAATTCTCTCCCGGCCCTTGAAAACGTTGAAGTACACCCTGTTCATCTGGACCGAAAAATTCGGCGCACCAATCATTTCCTGGTTCCCACCATCCACGAAAGCCGTGCGTATGCTCGGTTCCACATCTTTGATTGGAACAAAATTGGCAGTAGGAAACGGCAACGTTTCATAATCTGGATTGCCGAAATACGGTTGACCCAAATCGTCTTCCACAACGCATGAGTCCAAGAACTCCGCGATTCTCTTAGAAATCTCCGCAGACATCTATCAACCACAAGAGTATTCACGAACTTCCTTGTTAAAAGCATATTTCAACGATGCGGGCATGACAGGCTGATGCGGTCAGCGTCCGCGAAACAGCATGCACCTATAGTCTGCGCGCGCTGTGCGCCTATGAATCTTGTGCATAAGCAGCGCAAAGTCTTTAATCGTGTTTTATAGAATGTATTGCGTGAGTTGATCTGATATATGATGAAAAAACCTCAGGATAAGAAGGCGGTTCTAGACAACGCAACTGTTTCCAAGATCTTGAGAACTGTTCCTAGCCACGAAGGGTTTCATTTTTTTAAGGCTCTTGGAGATTCCACCGGGAAGGTTGCGACAAACCTAACCGACTTTGTTGGAAAATTGGCCACAGTAGATATTCGCTCTATCAACTTTCACTTTCAGCGTCAAGACTTTGAGAAATGGTTGAAAGACGTCATAGGTGATTCAGAACTTTCAATAAAGATAAGTAGCATAGGAAAAGAAACGCATGGAGAGAAGCTTAGGAGCGAAATCATCAGAATTGTGAAAGGGCGGATAGACGAACTCAAGGGGATGCAGACGAAAAAATAGACATTACCCACAAAAACGACTTCGCGCGCGGGTTCGTGATCTTCCTGCTCGTGAAGATAACCAAGAAATGGGGCATGGAATAGGTCAATTACCACCCTTTTTTGTTTGTGAAAATCTTATCAACACATCATTTCGCCAATCCTTTCACGTTGGGAGTTGAGGTTGACGCAAGAAGCTTATCCATGCTTGCGTCTCCTCTCATTTCTCCTGAATTTCCCTTTCGAAAATGCAAGCAGAGCAAAAAAGAAGAAAAAGGGAACCGCGGCGGCGAACGTCCAATGCTAAGATGTGGCCGTGACGTTGAATGTCTGGAAGCCCTCGCCCATCAGTCTTATGGTGTAGTTGCCGCCAACTATCGGAGTCACAACCATCGCCGGATGCTTCATAATGTCCCTTTCTGGCTGAAGCGCAATGACACCGCTGAAACTCAACGTAGCATTCTGCCCAGGCTCCAAAGTCAGCGAAGAAAGCTCCATGTTTTCATGTTCATCATCGTGCGCATGGTCCTTTTGGTCACCGAAAAGCGGAATCAGCGATGAACCGTTCACCTTGAAGGGAATCGTATCAGGATGAATCCTCTCAACGATCTCCTCATCGGTCTCGCCGTCCTTTTCTTTCTTCCAAGTCCGCGTCGCGTTGAATTCACCGTGCAGTGTGAGCCCGAAAACTCTGAATGTGAAGTTGCCGTCGTTTCTTATTGTCACCGAAAGAGTTGTAACATTCCCGTTCACCGAAAGCGAAGCCGAAACGATTGTCACGTTCTTCGAAAATTCCTCCACAACGTGAACCAGTTTTGCTCTATTGTTCTCTCCCAGTTCAACGATGGTTCCTACTTTGATCTGCTCCTTGCTCAAGTCACCAATAATCGTGGCAGTCGCACTCGGGACAAGCACGTAATAGTACACTAGGGTTCCATTAGCGTCAGTTGCCTGTATCTGCACCAGTGTCGGATTGAAGTCTATCAACACGCCTGAAAGTGTCTGATTAACTTGACTGTTCTTGACCGACACCACAAGTGTGTTTGACAGAGCAGTCACATTATACATCACTCCGTTAACCACAGCGTCGACGTCAGCTATAGTGAACTGGATCTTGTCTACCGCTGAACCGCTCGGAATCGTGGTGGAAGCTATCGTCTGACTCATGTTAACCAGCGAGAACAGATTAACCGTCCCTGAAGCGTTGACGGGAAGCCAGAGGGCAGTTCCATTCGGATAGGTCACGTGAAGCGAAACATTAGAGTAGGTTAAATCAAGAATTGTAGTTCCAGCAGGCACAGTCGGAGGATCAGTCAACATCACTACAAAAGACGCTGCAGCCGAAGTCTGATCAAGCATTATCGGATTGGCAAACAAAGCGACAGCAATGATGGTGGTTGCTACGAGAACCGCGCCCAAACCGTACTTCAAAGTCCATTTTCTTGACATTTTTTAGTTTCCTCTGCGTCAGTGTAGGGCATGAGAAAATAAAAACCTACATTTTTGAAAATTCTTTCAAGACTATTGAACAACGCTTTCAACAGTCTTTAACCATGCCTAATCGGTGCCAGCAGCTCAAGTCAGACGGCTAGCCTGCGCCAGAGCCTCACCGTCTCATACCAGAACACGAGAACCATGGCAGCACACACGGCCACCAAGTACGGCGTGAAACCTGACGCGTACAAAGCCTCGAATGAAAAGAATGCCACAAGAATGGTGAAGAGCAACGTGAAGAAGAACAGCTGCGGCACGATCGCGGGTCCCATCTTCGAGTATCCCTCAAGGACTCTGTCTGATGCCTCTTTCACAGCGGAATACCTTCCATGTTCGTCTTGCGTCACGAAGCCCGCATCCGAAAGCTTTCCCAGATGGTAAGAAGCAAGAGAAGCCGACGACAAGCCGACCCCATGCTGAATATCCCTGAGCTCAGAGGGTCCATGTCTGAGCAAGTACAGGTAGACCTTCAGCGCGTTACCCCTGACTTCCTGACTGACTGACATGCAAGAACATAGATGAACAAACATAATCATTTAACACTTATGATAATAGAGTAAGCAAGCGGTCCTGAATGAGGGCGCGCGCGTGCTAGAGTTCTAGAACCATTTCGTATTGCCCAGCAAAATTCTTGAACCCAAGATCAGTCAGGAAGTCAAGGGTCACCTGAGATGAACTGTCTACGTTCACGACCGCCAGTCTTCCCCTGCGTGCTTCTCGTGCAAGTGCTTTCATAAGCAAAGTTCCAACTCCTTGCCTCCTGAATGTCTCCTTCACCGCGAACTGCGGAATGTCTCCAGATTCCGAATAGATTATTCCATAGCCAACGCATCTGGAGCCTTTGAAAGCTCCAAGCACAACCTTGCGACTCTGACTTCTCTTGACAGAGTTTACCGAGTTTTGCCATGATGGACGCCATTCCCAGAATGATTCAAAAAGACTCCATTCCGGCTTCTCCATAGGCTTTATTGAAATACCATCTTCAGCGTCACCCGTGCCCTTAAGATTCAAGGAGGCAACTTCAGCCGTGAAACACTCGAATTGTCTGGTCTCACGGAACCCTTTCTTCTTGTACAAGTTGTACGCTTTCTGGTTGGAACGTATCACTTCGAGAAGATACTGCTTCACATCTGATTGCCGCAGCTTTGGAATCAAGAAATCAAACATTCCGTCCGCAACCCCTTTTCCCCTGAATTCAGGGACAACTCCTGTTCCCATGTCATATGCCGTGAGTTTCTTGTCCCAGAAATCTGCCCCGTTCAAAGCCAGACCAACCATTTTGCCCCCGTCATCGACGGCTCCAGCAGACAACTCGTAGCTGAGGCCTCGTCGAACGTTCATCTCTTTGAACTGTTCCTTAGTGATTTCCATTCTGATCTGATAGTCAGAAAACGCCTTCACAAAAGTGCCATAGACAGTATCGAAGTCTTCTTCCCTGAGGAAAACGTAATGCAAATTCAGCACCAAAACATAAAACACTTCGCTTGCTAGTAAATCTGACGCACACCGAAATGAATCTTTTAGACGCGCACTCTTGGAAAGCTTTATGATTGTCTGACGAGCTTAGCTTCGTCATCGCGTGAAAGGAGAAACGATTTTGGGTTCAAAAGTCGCGATAATGCGTTTTACAGGCAAGGACGATTTATCCATTGCCCGTACATTGGAAAGGATCGGAGGCATAAACGATCTCAACACGACCAAGAGACCAGTGACCATAAAGGTCGGAGTCTACACCACCAAGAGAGCGCACCATTCATCCGTCGACGTTGTGAGGGCAATCATCAATGTCTTCGACAAGGCGCCCGAGTTTCTTCTTGCAGAGTCAGATAATTATCAGGGAACGGGTTCCGAAAGACTTCAAGTCTGGAAGGAACTCTTCGCTGACAACGTCATTCCGTTCAATCTTTCGGAAGATACTGAAACAAGACAGTTCCAAATCGGTGGCGAAAACCTTCAATTGTCGCACATTCTTTTCAAACCAAATGTGTTTGTGAGCACCCATGTCCTTCGCACTTTTGACAGAGGAAGCATCTTGAAGAACCTGTTTGGGCTGGTTCCCGATCGAAAGAAGGCAAGGTTTCACAAGAAACTGCCCGCAGTTTTGGCCGATTTGTATGAAGCCATCGGCGGAATAGACCTTGCCGTGATGGATGGAACAAACCTTTGGCACGCTTGGACGGGGCCGACGACCCGCATGAACATCATTCTGGCAGGCAGAGATGCCGTCGCAGTCGAAACAGTCGGGGCAACACTTGCCGGTCTAAACCCGGAGAAGATGCCAGTTGTACAGGAATTCGCGAAAAGAGGCCTAGGCGAAACTAAAATGGAAAACATCGAAGTCCTCGGCGTCGACTTTGACGAACTAAGAAAAGAATGCGAAACTGCAATAAAGGCCTGCAAGAAAGCAAAGAAGGCGCAGGGTGCTCAGACATGGGGCGGACACGCCAACCATGCAATCGCTCTTCTTCTTGAGGAAGGATATTTCAAACCCCCGAAGAAGAGGACACTGGAAGATGTCCTGAAAGCTCTGGAGAGGAAGGGTCTTTCAACCAAAGGTAAGGAAGACAAAATTCCGAGTTTTCTTGCGAGGAGAGTGAAAAACGGTACTCTCATAAAAGAAGGCGGCGATGACAGAAAATTCTATTGGGCAGAGCCCAAAAGCTGAAATGCTATCGCGCGCTACCAGCTTCCTTTACGAAGGGACGTTCACTCGCTTCCCCTACGCACGCTAAATCTTTTCACAAGTTGGATCTTTCGTCATGACATAGAAGACCATTGCGGCAATTATGCCCATTCCCCCAAGAATGGCCCCCAAAACGTCGTAATCGTACCAGATAAGCGCCATTCCCCCAACTGCAGCGCCGACCGCGGACCCTAGGCTCGTGGCCGCTGAGCTTATTGACATCATCGAACCACGGAATCTAGGGACCTGTTCAAGAGTCAAGCTGCTCGCCGCTGAGGCCATCATACCCATGAACCAGGCAGCTGTGAAGTTCAGGGCCAACGAGGGCAAAAGGCTAGGCACATAAGCGTAGGATATCGTGAACAAGCCGGCTAAGAGAGCAGTTGAAACCGTTGAGAACTTCCTTCCATACCTGTTCACCATTGACCCAGCGACGATGATTCCCAAAGTATAGAACAAAGCCGCACCCAGAATCACAAAGGAACCAATACCTTCCGACAGACTAAAACGCTCAATGAAAAACGACGTTCCATAAAGCAAGACCGCCATGAATGCTACGTTGCGAAAGACACTGCCAACCAAGCAGCCAACCGCAGATCTGTTTGACACTATTTCCTTGAGGCTTTCGAGATAGCTATCTCCGTTGACTAAGGAGCTGCGATTAGATGATTGTGAAGGCACGCCTGCGAAGGCCAACAGGAGACTTAAGACTGAAAAAGGTATGACAAATCCCAGGAGGGAAATGCGCCAACCTCCAAAGCCTGCCAATACTCCCATGATCGGTGCACCAATCAAGTAGGCCAACGATCCTCCCGCCAGAACCCAGCCAACTGCGTTTGCCCTCTTCTTAAAGGCAAGATTCTCTCCTACTAACGCAATGGCCATCGGTCCGACCATAGCAATCCCCACTCCACTCAAAGAGTACAATATGAAAATCGAGTTGAGATCCCAAGCAAAATAGCAGCCTACAGCCGAAACACCAAGAAACAACAAGCCTATGAGCAGCAGAGACTTGTGCCTAAGCCGGACACTCAAAACACCCATCAGCAAAGCAAAAACGACTGAAACAATCGAAGAAAGCGTGTTGATCTGTCCCATGAAACCCTTATCCACGCCGAATGTTTCCGCCATCTTGAGCAGAAAGAGCCCTGTAACTATGCCAAGGGGGCTTGTGGCGAAGTAAGAAATCACTAGCGAAGGAAGAAATAGCCCACCGTACAAATGCCCAGCTTCAGCAGCACTTTCAACATCATCTGCGTTATGCAAAAATGCCACCAACCGACATTTCTCGACACACTCCATACGTATGCGCGCCCTTATAAATCGTAAATTCCGGTCCTAGCACGCTTCTTCGCACCTATCGCTATGTTTTTCAGAGTGTGCCGACATATTTTCTATGGTATAGGAAAGGGTAGTTATGGAGGGCTTGGCTAAGGAGAAATTCTCTCCGATAGTTCGGTCTCTAATAGGAGTCGTTCCTCTGGGGACAGGTATGGCAGTCTTATTCTGGGCACTGAAAGATGGACCAAAATACGTGCCCTCAAGATCGATTCCGGCTGTTCTATTTCTCGGAGCATTATCAGTGATATGTGGACTTTTCTTTCTAGATCTTTCTCGTTTGTATGAGGAAGGGAAAAATGAGAATAATGACGCTTGAAGACTGTGCTCTTTCACAATGGTGTTAAGAACTCCCTAGAGTGTTTGTGAATACGAAAGGGCGAAGCTCATTGAGAGTGTTGTTGAAAAACATGCCTTTTTAGGATGCTTTGTCAAGGGAGATTATGATGGAAACTGGCTGAGTCAGGAATGAATAGAAAGAAAGTCTCCGCAGTTCTACCCTTTATCGTATGGTTCGCTCTCCTGCCGTTATTGTGGCTTACATCACTAGCAAGAGGGGTCATGTCCTATTTTTCTGCCTCCCTTGTCACCGTCTACATGATCGTTGTACCAATGACGATGGTGAGATTCGCTGAGAAACAAAATATTACTGAAAGATTTGGCTTACGATCTGCAAGATTCTTGATCCTTGTTTTCTTGGTTCTCACATCCATTGCAGCAACCATAATCATGACGGCTGCTGATTGGAGTGCTTCTTACGCAGTGCTTTTGGCACCGATTTCAGAGGAAGTGTTTTTCAGAGGCTACTTCTTAGGCAGATTCACAAATGGAAACACATCAAAGAGCACAAAAGCAGCAGTCGGGTCTCTTCTTCTATCATCAGTAGTTTTCTCTCTATCTCACATCTTTAGACCCTATTCCATCCCAGATTATCTCTCGCTTTTTGAATTCGGTCTCGTGACAGGATTCATATATTTGCTAAGTGAGAGCATTCTTCTGGGTGTGGCAATCCACACAGCCTGGAACTTTTCCCTGGCTGTGAAACCACAGTATCTCTTCTCAACACAATTCTTCTCTTGGGCGATTCTCATCACAGCACCTTCATGCCTATTGCTTGCCGAGAAATTGCTGAAAAGAAGGAGGATGAAAAAGACCAAAATGAATGTTGAAGTTGTTTGATGAATCCAGAGCCAAGAGGCCGATGACTCTCTGGAAGCCAGACGAGTTCAAGATTTTATCCAGTCAAAAGAAGAAAACGATGAGGATGATGTCAACTATCGATCGATCGCTGGCTAATGCAGTACGAAAGATTACCCATCGGGAGTCTTGTAGTTTATGATTGAGAATATTTCATATTTGTCTCCAAGCATTTTTCTCCCGTGGAGATATTCCAGTTCTATCAAAAACCCAATGCCAACGATTTTTCCGCCTAGCTTTTCAACCAATTCAGCGTTGGCCCTAATAGTGCCACCTGTCGCCAACAAATCATCAATCAACAAAACTTTTTGACCAGGCGCGATAGCATCCTCGTGAATCTCGATAGTGTCAGACTCGTATTCTTTCTGGTAAGTGAGGCTCACAGTCTTTGAAGGCAACTTTCCTTTCTTTCTAATGGGAACAAAACCAACTCCAAGCTCATAGGCTAATGCTGCTCCAAGCATGAAACCCCTCGCTTCGCTTGAAACTATAACGTCCACATCCTTACCTCGCCAAGGGTCGGCCATCTGCTTGATGGCTTGTCTAAAAGCATGCTTGTCCTTCAGAAGCGGGGTTATGTCCCAGAAAACCACCCCCTTGAATTCGGGGATTCGCCCTATTTTGGATTTGAGATCCAAGTTTCAGTCCTTCGTTTCTCTATTAACAAGCTCATTCAAACTAGTGCACTTTGCAATGCGTTCTTGCATTCGCATTCTCTTTCTTTCGGTATGTTTGAAATTGCCATTGTAAGTACTCTTTTGACTTTTTCTATGTTCGCCTTCATAGTTTCTCCAACTTCCCCAGCGCTGACCGGATGGTCTTTCCACACATCATAGTCAGTGACAGTTGCTATGCACGCATAACATATCTCAGCTTCTCGAGCAAGGACGCATTCTGGAACAAGAGTCATGCCTACCACGTCTGCTCCCCACATCCTGTGCATTCTGGATTCCGCTTTAGTTGAGAATCTAGGACCTTCTATGCAAACATAGGTCCCAGTAGTATGAGTGCTGACGTTCACTTCAGCTGCTGACTTTATCAATGTCCGCCTCAACTCGGGACACATAGGTTCGGCCACCGAAATATGACACACCTGTCTTCCTGTGTAAAACGACTGTTCTCGCCTAGTTGTTCTATCTATGAACTGATCGATGAAAACCACGTCTCCCGGCGCGAAATCTTCCCTCAAAGAACCAACCGTTGAAGGCGCAACTATTCTTTGGACACCGAGCTTCTTCAAAGCAAATATGTTTGCCCTAAAATTAACGTCAGTCGGCCTTATCGTATGTTTCCTTCCGTGCCTCGGCAGAAACGCCACGCGCCTACCTTCCAATTCTCCAACAGTAATCGAATCAGAAGGCGACCCATACGGTGTGCGCACCCATATTTCCTTGACATTCCTGAGAAGTTTCGGATCGTAAAAACCCGTTCCGCCAATGATCCCAATCTCGGCTTTCATGAAAACCTAGTTTAAGGCTTCGATTTATAAGAATAGCGACTGCAACACTTCAGTCCAACAATGGATAGGGCAATTCTATCAGAAAACATATTTTGCGCTCGTGCATATAGAATTCGGAGATGCCAATGAAGAAACACATGCAACCCCACATAATGTGCGGAGTAGGGGACGTTGCCAAATATGTCTTGATTCCGGGAGACCCAAAAAGAGTTGAAAAGATCGCGGCCTTCTTCGATGAAAGCTCCAAAGTTGCAGATTACCGCGGGTTCGTGACATACACGGGCAAAGTCAGCAGCATAGGAATATCAGCATGTTCAACTGGAATAGGCTGCCCGTCAGCGGCAATAGCTGTTGAAGAACTGGCGAAAATTGGAGCCGAAACCTTCATCCGAGTCGGCACAACAGGCGCGCTTCAACCAGATATCAAGATGGGCGACATCGTCATAGCAACTGCAGCCGTACGTGCAGATGGAACATCAAGGAACTACGCACCAATCGAGTTGCCCGCAGTCGCAGATTTCAACGTTACCTCAGCACTCGTTAACGCGGCACATAAACTGAGGCAGAAAGTCCATTTCGGTCCTGTCTTGACCTCAGACGCTTTTTACGGTGACCTTGACAACCTGAGACTCTGGAGCAAATACAACGTTCTGTCAGTCGAAATGGAATCTTCCACGATTTTCACTCTTGCCAACGTCAAAAAACTGAAAGCCGGATCTATCTTGGCAGTTGACGGCAACCCGTTGATGGGCTTAGGAAAAGGTGAATTCGAACCGGGCGAAAAGTCAGGAGAACTAAACGAACAAGTTCAGAAAGCAATCAACACCGAAATAAGGATCGCCATTGAAGCAATAAAGATCCTAGAAAGCAAATCCACAGCCGTATTAGACGAATAGCGAAAATAGCGCGTAGCTACCGATTTGTCGATGTCCATCACTCGGCGCCCACAGCAGTCATATCTTTCGAAAGATTATTAGTCTTCAACCATTTAAGAAGTAAGCCGAGGTGATATCGTGCCAGTCGTAATCGTTGAGATGTGGCAAGGAAGAACTGAAGAGCAGAAGGAAAAACTGATAAAAGGCATAACAAAAGCCTTTGAAGACATCGGCGTCCCCTGTGAGCGGTTGAACATCGTAATTCACGACGTGCCCAAATGCAACTGGGGCACACGTGGAGAACAGGCCTCAAAAATCAAGACGTAACTTGAAACGCGCGGTCAGTTCCCTCTCATTCCTTCAAGTACGGCTTGTAATCGCTCGGCGGAACCCTCTTTCTCACGAAACCGGCCAACACAATAACTGTCAGTATGTATGGAATCGCCAACATAATCTGAGGAGGAAGCAGCCCCAGAGACTGTAGTCTCATCTGCAATGCATCTGTGAAACCAAACAGCAGACTGGCTGCCAACGCTCCAATAGGTTTCCATCCGCCCAGAATCATTGCCGCAAGGGCGATGAAACCGCGTCCTCCAGTCATTCCTAAAACAAAAAGGCTCAAATTACTCAGCGACAGAAAGACACCTCCCAAACCTGCAAGCATGCCGCATAGGACGAGGCAGATGTATTTAGTTCTATACACATTGATCCCTGCGGTGTCTGCCGCAGCCGGATGTTCACCAACGGCTCTTATGCGCAAACCTAATGGTGTCTTAAACAGGACTATGTATGAAAGAATAACAACGACAAACATCACATAGACAAGAGGCTTGTAAGACAACATAGTGTTCAAAGCATCCCCGATCAATGGAATACCTTTCAATGGTGAGAAAGAAATTTCTCCGAGCCCTTGCACGCTTTGAGAAGCTCCTCTCGACCCCCAAATGGTCTGGGACATGTAAGCCGTGAAACCCACCGCAAACAAGTTTATTCCAGTCCCACTGACTATTTGGTTTCCGGCAAACTTCACTGTTAAGACTGCATGAAGTAGGCCGAGTGCACCGCCAACTAAGATGGCCACTCCCACGCCGAGCCAAGGATTACCAGTGTAGTAGCTCGTCAACACGCCTGAAAAAGCCCCCATTAACATCATGCCTTCCAACCCCACGTTGACAACACCTGCTCTCTCTGAGAAAATCCCTCCCAAAGAGGCATAGGCCACGGGCGTTGCCATCCTTATGGCAGCGGCAAACAATCCTACATTTATTATGTCAATGACACTCACCATCTGTAACCACCTCTTTTCAGCAGGTATCTTATCAAACGAGGAGCAGCAACAAAAAGCACAACAAGCGCCTGAACCAAAAACACGACGTCAAGCGGCACACCCAGAACCTGGTTCATCACCATGCCCCCGCTCCTGAGGGCTCCGAACAGGATTGACGCCAAAACCACGCCAAAGGGGTTCAACCCACCGATTAAAGCCACAGCCAACCCGTCCCAACCATATCCGGGAGAGAAACCGTCTATGAAACGCCGATGCACGCCCAATATTTCTCCTGCACCGCCAAGTCCAGCCAATGCTCCACTGATGAGCAACGCAAGGATCATCCCCCTTTTCACGTTGATTCCACCACTCTGGGCGGCAGAAGGGTTCAGCCCAATAGCCCTCACCTCGTAGCCCAGAGTCGTCCGTTCCAACACGTATGCAGTGAGCGAAACCATGACCAACGCTACGACTATAGAACCTGAAAGCTGCGTGGGCGGCAGAATGCGAGGAAGTTCAGCCGACGGCGCCACAAAGACTGTTTGCGGCACCCAGCTGCCCGGCTCCAAGAAAGGGTAGTTAACCATATAGCTAGTCACATATAATGCAACATAACTCAACATCATCGTAGTTATCACTTCATGCGCGTCAAATTTCGCCTTCAAGACCCCCGGAATGAAGCCCCACAACGCGCCTCCGCCTGCACCGGCAGCCAAAGCCAAGGGCAGATGAATGTAGACTGGTAGACCCGCGAAAGAGATTCCCACCACCGCAGCAGCGAACCCGCCGATCAGAAGCTGACCCTCTGCACCGATGTTAAAAAGACCGCATTTGAAGGCAAACAGAAAAGCCAACGAAGTGAAAATTATCGGAGTCGCCTGCGTAAGAGTCTGCCCGATGTGGTAACTGTCTCCAAAAGCTCCTGCCAGCACGCTGCTATACGCATCGATCGGAGAATGCCCGGTCGCCACAAGCACTATGGCTCCAACCAGAAAAGCCGCAAGAATGGCGATCACCTGAGGAACAGCACCGCGCAAGCCTGCCCAGAGTATTGACCATGCTCCGCGGAGTAGTCGCCGGACTGTGGAGCCGAATTTTCTGTGACTCACCTCTTCCCCCCTGTCATCAGAAGACCGAGTTCCAGCTCGTTCGTCTGGCCTGCCTCCTTAACGGCCACGATTCTGCCCTCATAGATCACTGCAATCCTGTCACTCAAAGCGAATATCTCATCGAGATCTGCAGATATCAGCAACACTGCGCAGCCTTGATCTCGCATTTCCACAAGCTTCTCCCGCACATACTCGGTAGCTCCGACATCAAGTCCGCGGGTCGGCTGCGAGGCAATAATGACCCTAGGTTTCCTGCTGAACTCCCTTGCCACGATCACTTTCTGCTGAGTGCCCCCCGAAAGATGGCGGGCAAGCGTGCCTGTCCCAGGCGCCTTGATCGAATATTCCTGAATCACTCTGTCAGCAAAACCCGTGGCCTTCGAAAGGTTGAGTCTGAACCATTTTGTGGCAAACGGAGGCCTATCATGACGACCAAGCATCAGGTTTTCCAAAACTGAAAAATCCATTATCAAACCGTTCTTCTGCCTGTCTTCCGGCACACAGGAAATTCCCATCCCTATTCTCTCGTGAGGAGAAGCATGCGTCACAGGTTTACCGTCAAACAATATATTTCCCGACCTGAGTTCTCTCACGCCGGTCAAGACCTCAACCAGCTCAGTCTGCCCATTTCCCTCGACGCCGGCTAAGCCTAGGATCTCGTATTCGTGGACTTCGAAATCGACATCCCTTAAAGCCGGCAGTTTGCGATCGTTGAGCGCATTCAACCCCTGAACTTTCAGAACCGGCTTCCCAGGTTCAACGTGTTCCTTCTTCAGAGCGACGATCACTTCGCGACCTACCATCATCTCAGCCAATGCATCGGGGGTAGTCTCCTTCTTTTCAACAGTCCCAACAACTTTGCCTTTTTTCAAAACTGTGATCCTGTCACAGATCGCACAGACCTCTTTCAACTTGTGAGAAATGAATATGACAGATTTCCCCTGGCCCGTCAAAGCTCTTATCGCGTCGAACAAGCCCTCAACTTCCTGCGGTGTCAGAACCGAAGTCGGCTCATCCAAGATGAGGATCTCAGCTCCACGGAACAAGGCCTTCAGAATCTCGACCCTCTGCTGCACTCCAACCGGCAGGTCACAGACCGAGGCTTTGGGATCCACGTCTAATCGGTAACGCGCAGAGAGGGCCTCGATGTCTTTCAACGTTTTCTTGATGTCCAGAAGAAGCTCGTATTTCTTGGGTTCCCTGCCTAAGACGATGTTTTCGGCAACTGTCAGGCTTGGAACGAGCATGAAGTGTTGATGTACCATTCCGATGCCGAGTTTAATGGCTACTGCGGAGTTGTCAATCTTGACTTCCTTTTCGTTTACGAAGATTTGACCTTTGTCTGGCTTATACAGTCCATATAGGATGTTCATCAACACTGTTTTTCCGGCGCCATTCTCTCCCAGCAGACCGTGCACTTCACCCTTTTTCACTTCAAAGTTTACGTTGTCGTTTGCGGTTATGCCTGGGAAAGTTTTCGTGATATTAACCATCTTTACGGCTGTGCTCATATGCAAAAAAAGAAAAGAGGAAGTTGAGTTAAGCCTTTTGCTACGCGTAGCCGGAAGGAACCGTTATGTTGCCGGATACGATCCTGTCTCTGGCATCCGTCAGTTTTGTCACCACGTTCCCTGGAAGTGGTGTTTCGGTGAAATTGAAGGTTGATTCCCAGATCGGTTCCTCTTCAGGCAGTCTGCTGCATCCTGTCCATTTCTCTTTTACGCCGCCGTTGTAGATTCCCGCCTTGAAGCCGCCGGTCTGGAGGTTTGGCAGAAGTTTGGAGATCACCGCGCCCTGGACCATCTCGAAAACGGCATTGTCGACTCTCTTGGTCGCGCTGGCCTTTATTTCAGGGTATAGGTAGTCTTGGCAAGCGTCAACGCCATAGCCCATTATTCCGTTTTCATGCGCCGCTTCTAAAGCTCCGAGTCCACTTTTGCCCGCAGCAGAAAACACAGAGTCCACACCGAGTCCAATCAGCGAAACCGTCAATTCCTTGGCTTTTGTCGGGTCAGCCCAGCCGCCGACGAACACTGGATCAAGCACTGTTGCACTTGCATTGGCCCATTCCACGCCTGCCTTGTATCCGACATAAAAGTCCCTGATCAACGGTATGTCTATGCCTCCTACGAAGCCGACCTTTCCCGTTTTCGTCAACATTCCAGCGACGACACCGGTAAGGAATGATCCTTCGTTTGCCTTGAACACTAGTGAGGCGATATTAGGTAGACTGACCACCATGTCGACGATCGCGAATTTCTGGTTGGGGTATGTGGTCGCCGTGGCGTTAAGGGCGTCGGCCTGATCGTAGCCTATGCATACGATCAGTGCGTATTGACCTGTTGAAGCGAAACCCGTCTGGAAACCTGCGTATTCGGCTATGGCAGCAGGCTGCACGTAATCGAAGGTTATGTTGAGCTCGGTCTTTGCCCGCATCATGCCGGCGTATGCAATGTCGTTGAAGGATTTGTCTCCCAAGCCGCCGGTTGCGAGAACGAGGCCTATCTTTATGGGTTTCGTCAGTTCCGCAATCTGCGCTCGAGCTGCAGTGAGGTTACCATTGATATTGTTCCGATCAGTTTGTAGGCTGTTGTAGCTGTTCTGTAGGTTGTCAAAGTCTGCTTTGCTCACCACGTCTGTGGGAGCTGGCTTGGCTACCCAAGCGATTCCTGCTCCGACTGCAAGACCAATCAGTATTCCAGCAATTGCCATTACGTATGTCTTTTTCACCTTTATTCCTCACACTATTGTTCATCGATCATGTTTTAAGACTTTTTATCCGAGGTTAGACGTGAAAAACATATGGAAAAAGCTGGAAAAAGCCCTGTAGAATAGCAATTTGCTCTAGTAATATGTTTTCGGGTTAGACGTCGCCTGACTCTTTGATCTTGAGGTCTTCATAGGGAGCCGCAACTCTTCTGTAGAATTCAAGCTTAATGCATTCCAGGACGCCGACGGCTTTGTTGATGTGATAATACCTAAGTGGGTAGACTTCTTTCAGCAGCTTCGTCACGACGTAGTTCAAGTCGCCGTCCACTTCTTCAGGCGGCAAAGACTTCAAAATGCTTACTAGTTCCTGAATGATCTTCTCGTATTTCTTTCGCTTCTCAGATTTTATGTAGGGCAACAGGATCAAGTCTCCAGTCTTCTAGAATCGGAATTTCTTCTATTAAAACTATACTTGCAAACAGCGATCAGACTTCCAAAAGTGTATAAAAGCTTGATCACAATTCTTACGCAGAGAGCAACAATGTCAATAGTTTCGCGACGCCTGTTCGGCACAAACGGTATTCGTGGAATCGTTAACAAAGAGTTGACGCCTCAGATGGCAGTCCAGACTGGTGCGGCCGTTGGAACCTTCTTCAAGCGCGGCAAGCTCGTGGTCGGCTACGATGCGAGAACAAGCGGGCCCTTGCTGGCTAATGCGGTCATCGCGGGTCTCACGTCCACGGGTTGCAACGTGCTGATCGCAGGGTTGGTGTCGACTCCTGCACTGCAGTTGTGGATAAAAAGTCATTATGTCAATGGCGGCGTCATGATAACTGCATCACACAACCCGGCGGAATACAACGGCATCAAAGTGATGTGGAAAGACGGAATCGAACTCTCGCGTCAGCAAGAAGTCAAAATCGAAAACATTTACTTTGAAAGTAAGACAAGTCTCGCAAAATGGGATGGACTTGGAGGAACGTGTGAGCTCAAAGGAATAGATGATGAATATGTCGCAGCGATAAAGAAGCATGTCGACGTTGCCGCAATAAAGAAAAAACGGTATCATGTCGTGATTGACCCTACAAACAGCGTGGGCAGTCTCACCGGACCTCGGTTGCTGAGGGAACTAGGCTGCAAGGTGACCACTATTAACGGAGAAATGGATGGAACGTTTCCTGGAAGACTTCCTGAACCTAGACCCGAAAACCTGAGCGGCCTTTCTTCAACCGTGAAAGCTGTCCGCGCAGATTTGGGCGTTGCCTTCGACTCGGACGCGGATCGAGCGGTCTTTGTTGATGAAAAAGGTGAAGTCCAGCCGGGAGACAAGAGCTTTGCTTTGGTTGAAAAATATTTTTTGATGGATAATCCTGGCGAGGAGATTGTCACGTCGATCAGTTCTTCGTCTATGATAAAGGACGTTGCGGATCAGTATGGCGGTGAGGTTGTGTGGACGAAGATTGGAAGCGTCACCGTCTCGCAGACGATGAAGAAGGTCAAGTCTAATCTGGGCGGAGAAGACTATGGTGGCATCTTCTATGGGCCGCATCAGTCTGTTAGAGACGGCGCGATGGCGGCGGCGCTGATTTTGAACATCATGGCCAGAACTGGCAAGAAGGTTTCTGAGTTGTTGGATGAGCTTCCGCGATATTACATCGGCAAAGGAAGGATCGAGTGTCCGGAACGGCTTAAGCAGCAGGTGCTCTCGCGCTTGATTGAAACGGCGAAAGGTTTGGATGTTTACACTCTTGATGGCCTCAAAGTGTGGTATAAGGACAAGAGCGCGATTCTGGTGAGGCCGAGTGGGACTGAAGCGGTTTACAGATTGTATGCTGAAGCAAAGACTGCTGAAAGAGTGAAACAGCTTGTCGATGAGTATGGCCTGAGAGTAAAGGAGATTATTCGAGAGCTCGAAGATTAAGCAGTGTTCGTGCTGTGTGTTGCTTGGGCTGAAGGAGGAAGCGCGCCTGCGATGTTTTAAATTCTCGGTCGCAGATATTGTTTTGCAGAGGTTTCAGAGAGGTGTGTGAACGATGTCGTATGTTTTCAATATACCGTTGCGTGACAATGTCAAGCTGAAGCATGTCATGGATTGTGTGAAGAGAGATGTGAAGTTGCAGACGTTGTGGAAGTGTGCGAATGTTACGGCTATTGACCGTTTGGGTTTTACGGATCATGGTCCGACGCATGTGAAGATTGTTGCTAATGTGGCGTTGAAGCTTCTTAGGATTCTGGTTGATCATAAGGTTGTGCCCAGCATTGTGAAGGATTATAAGATGAAGAATGAGGATGCTGAGGTTGTAGTGGTGTTGGGTTCGATTTTTCATGATTTGGGGATGAGTGTTACGAGGGAGAGGCATGAGCTGTATGGTACGTTGTTTGCCGCGGAGTTCGTGGAAAAGTATCTGCAGGAGATTTATTCTGAGGAAGAGCGTACTGTGATACGTTCTGAGGTTTTGCATACGATCGTGTCTCATGAGGAGCCTCTGAAGCCTTTGACGATTGAGGCTGGCATAGTGCGGGTTGCTGATGCCTTGGACATGGAGAAGGGGAGAGCTAGAATTCCGTTTCAGGCAGGGAAGATTGATATTCATTCGGTTTCTGCTCTTTCGATTGAGAAGGTGGATATTCACGAGGGCGATAAGATGCCAGTTACAATTGAGATAACGATGTCTAACTCTGCGGGGATTTTTCAGATAGATGAGCTGCTAAAGGCGAGAATTGAGAACTCTGGAATCAAGAATTACATTCACGTGGTGGCCGAGATTACTGGGGAAAAAGAGAGAAAGATATTGGAGAAGTTTGAAATCTAACTGCGAAGTGTAGGCCTACCCAACATGGTTTCTGATTGAAAAACAGCCAAAAACGACCTACCCCCTCCCCCCTAGGTTTTTGCTTTTGCTGGTAATGTGGCTGAGTCTTTGGCTAGTTTTCCTCTTGGTCCCTGGGGCAGCGCGCAATGTCGTTATCACAGGATTCTAACATGCAGCGAATTGTCTTCCGCTTTTCCGCAGCCAGAAATACCTCCTCCTTACCTCTGGGTGCTTGAGAAGTGGGCGTCTAACTGTGGGTTGCGAGCTTTTCGTTCAGCTCTTGTAAGTTGTGGATTACAGACTCTTCCTTACTTTGTGCCGTTCTGTCTAGATAGAAAGCCCGTATGCCCAATCTTTTTGGAACTTCGAAGTCAAACGAGCGGTCGTCGCCTACATGAACCATTTCGTGTGGAGCGATTCCGCAAATATTACACGCTTTTTCGTACAGGCGGACTGAATTCTTGATGAGTCCAAAATCAGAAGTTGAAGAAAAGACGCGCTCAAAATAGTTCGCTATGTTTGTCTTTTCAAGTTCTAGATCAGCAAATTCCCTTCGAGCATTCGTGATTATAATAAGCCTAAACCCGCTATCCCTCAGTTCCTCCAGAACTTTAGGTACTTCTGGGAATATTCTAATTCTATCTGCAAAATCGTTCAAGACTTCCTTTGGAGAAACACCTAAGCTCAACTTCTTTATCCAATAATCCAGGTCATACCACTCAAGCCTCTCCCTGCCCACTTTGTCGTATTCTCTTCTCACATCTCTCTTGGCATCCTCAAATGAAACACCCTTTTCAAGGGCGTATGAGCGGGGGATTCCCTCCAACCAAACCGAGTCTACAAAAGAAACGTCGGTGATAGTCCCATCCAGGTCAAAGGACACCATTCTTGTTTTATCCACTATTTGCGCTCCTCCCTTGGAATGAACTCATGTCATAGAGCTTTTTACGTTTTCGTGTGCTATAGAGACAAAACAACGTCGGTTCAAAACTCATGCCTGAATGATAAGTTAGACTATTGATTTCTAATTCACAATTCTTTTGAACCAAGAGTTAGATTTGGGAACAAGGATGACTATGCAAAGATATGCCCCTAGAAGCGCCCACGGTAAGGGAAAACGCGCAACGTGTGAGTACTGCAGAGGCACTGGTCGCGATCTCTCACGATCGCTTTGGGGCGAATTCATGTGCCATGCCTGCGGCGGAACAGGGATACAAGAGAAAAAGTTTGAAGTTCTGACATGGAATCAGACGTACGATGCTCTCTTGAGTCTGGCAAACAAAATTGAAAAAAGTGAATTTGCGCCAGATGTGATAGTCGGCGTTTCGAGCGGAGGTTTGATTCCCGCACGTATTTTATTTGACCTTTTGAATGTTCCCGTCTTGACATGTGCGGATGTAGACCTCGACAAGAGGAAGGGTCGAGCTAGACTTACGAAGCCAGTTTCAGTGGCGGTCTCAGATCGGAAACTACTTGTCGTTGACGAGGTGGCAGATACCGGCAATAGCCTGAAGTCGGTGAAAGCTTATCTGACAAAAGAAGGAGCAAGAGAAGTAAAGACTGCAGCCATCTACACTAAACGGTGGAGCGTCTTTGAACCGGACTATTTTGAAAAAAGAACATCTCGTCAGATAGTTTTTCCCTGGGAAATAAAAAAAACCGTTGAATCAATCGTCACACAGCCAGAACCCAAAAAGCGAAAAGAGCTAAACGACCTTGAAGACGCAGGAGTGTCAGCGAGACTGACAAGAAGATTCTTGGACGAAATAGTTGAAGAAGATTGCAGGAATCTCTAAACGCGACCAAGACATGAACAAAAAGAACTGGACCAGCGACTTCATAACGATGGCCCCAGCACGTCCTCGAAATTGGGCTTTGCACCATCAAATTTCTCCATGGAGCATCCCCAACAGACGCCCCAGCACCTTCTCGCCATCGACGCGCAAGCCGTTGTGCTCGTATTCGTTGGTGACCCACAGCTTGATGCCGCGGATATTCCGGGCTGTTTCCTCAGAAAGTGTTCGGTCGACGTACATATCGTCGTAGTAAATGGCCGATGCGCAAGGAACAGTATTCGATTGCAGGACTGATTTGTCATACAGGCGAGACCATCCATCGTATGTCGCCAAAATCTCTGCAGCTTCTTTCAATGGTCGCAGATACTTGTACTCCTCGAACATCCAAGGGTATACCATCTCGCCAGTGAAGAAGATAGGCTTATCACGCGTGATCTCAAATTCCGAAAATTCTGATCTAACGCGCTCAGCTGACCAGTTGGAGGCAACCTCTTCACAGTAGATTGATTCGTGCAGAATCGCGTAGATAGGATTAGTTTCAAACACGAATGAATTCTCGAAGCCACGCAGGAAAATATACCCGATCTGTCGATCGGTTGCGCCGCGCAAGAACGCTTCTTCAAGCGAGTAGTGGACTCGCTCGAAACCGTAACTCATTCCGAAGGCTATGCCGAGTTGCTGAAACCGTCGTGACGACATTCTGTCGCCGTTTGGCAAATTCACTTCATGAGACATCAAGTAGTCGACGATTTCTTTTGCGCGTTCGATGTCATCAGGGTAGCGCTCGTAGTAAAGCCTATTCTTGTCGATCACGTGCCTATAAGTGGCACGATAAACATCGTCCGGCGGTCGACCCAGCGGAGGCAATCCACCAGTTATTATTGCCTCTTTCAAACCATTGGGCGCGACGGACAGATAGTGCGTTATGCAGAAGCCTCCGTAGCTTTGTCCCAACACACTCCAGCGTTGCCCCTCCCCAATCAATTCATGACGAATCAGTTCGGCATCACGCACGATTGAATCTGCACGAAAGTTCTTCAAGTAATCAGCTTGCTCTCGTGGCGTGACAAACCGCGTCAACGTCTGATAGTTGATCGAGGTGCTGCGACCTGTGCCTCGTTGGTCGAGCAGCAACACGCGATATTCTTGCAGTGCCCTTTTCAACCAACCGCTCTTGTCTTCAGGGCGCGGCGCTTCGACACCAGGACCGCCTTGAAAGAAGACGAGCCAGGGGAGATCGTTTTTCTCCTTGTCACTTCCAACTACCTCGCGCCCGAAGACACTTATTATCTCCCCATCAGGTTGTGTGTAGTCCAGTGGAACCTCGAATTCATGGTCAGCTAATACGATGCCTGGTAGACGATGAACATAAGTACGCATGTACATACCTTCTGGCAGACCGCTAACAACCTGGTGGTTACTAATCTCCAAAATATTAAGTTTTACACAGGAAAGCACATGCGTTTACAACCAACACGTCAGCCGTTGGACTTTAACAAGTAGAAAAAAGAAGGGGTTTACGGGAGACATCTCCGCGGATCAATATGTTATGACCGAGAGGCCAGGTTCTTCATGGAAAGAGGCGAGCCAACTCTTTGAAAGATGGCAGATCATAGGAACCTCAAAATGGCCTCAGCAGTCACGTCTACTCCATTAACTGGCAGATTCACCTTTTGCGCGAAGCAGTCTAATGATGCTAAAGCCCTTTTCTCTGGAGAAATGAATTCACTGAGTTGATGAGAGCTTCGCATGCCGCTCGTCTGGCTTCCAGAGAGCCATCGATTTCTTGGCTCTCGATCTTTTTTTCGTGATCTCGAATCTGCTCCATGACTACCTGTTTCCTTCCTCTGTATTCTTCCTGCAGTCTCTCTTGTTCAGCAGTGAAATGCTGGACGGCTAATGTGAGTTCGGTTTGTGCGGCGTTCAGTCTTTGCATTGCTTCTGTCTCTTTTTGTGCCTTAGCCTTCTTCGAGATGGCTCCGAAGATGCCTGTTTTCATCCGAGTTACACGATTCAGTTCTTGTGTGATGCCATCGATATTAGCAGACAGACGCTTCATTTCAGTGTCTTTCCGCCCCTCAAGCTTCTTCGTTGCAGTGGCATAGTCTTCTTCGATCCCTTCAAGAAGCATTCTATTGTCTGAGAGACTCTTGACAACCTCCCCGACAGAAGCCTCCTCCATTCGTCTTTTTCCAAGATCAAGTTCAACGTTTGAGAGTATCTGCCAACATTCCCTTGCGATTTGATCACCTTCGGTTATACCTAGACTTGATTCAAACTCGGATAGGACGTCTCTCACGTTCACTAGCCAACGGTCTAAGTGCTCACTGAACGGGGAAAGGGCAAATCTCTGGTTCCCTAGGTTACGCAGTGTGTTGAGCGTTCTGTTCGCAATCTCTTCTGAGGTCGGAACATTTTTCTCCTCCGATATGAGACTGCCAGCAGATCGACGTTTCTGTCCCTTGGCTTTGGCCTTTTCACGTCTTGGTATTCCACGTCCTCGGCCAGAGTTTCCGGGCGACCTTACCCGTTGTTGGTATCCCATAGACAAAGCCTTGTGCATTTGAGGTATTTATGGTCAGAGGGACAGACCGCGCATCTTGTTGATCATCTTACGCTCCACTTTTCTGCTCTGACATTCTAGCCTTTTCGACATTTCGTTTCACACTTGTGCAGGTGAAGACTGCGGCGGGATAAGCGGCGGCAATTCTTGCGGTCGTCTCCCCTTTTGAGCAAGCTATATCCCTATGTAACCCGCAATCACAGCGGTGGCCGCTGAGACCATAGGCGAAAGCATGGTCCAAATGTCAACGTTAAATGATGGGTAGGGTTCATTCGCAAAGTACGACATTGCTAGAGCGATGGTGCTCAGAATTCCGTCGGTGAAGATGTACGTCATGAAGGCTGCCACCAAGCCGTCTTTAAGCGTTCCGAGCCTGAAAATGTATATTACTAATATTGCAACCAAGAAAGAGGGAACAAGATCAAGGTATACTGGCGAAAGTAGATTGATGACGATCGCCAACAGAAAACCGGAAACTCCGGCTTTTATGCTTGGATCCATTTTTCAGACCTCAGTCGTATTCACTTCATGTGATTTTGACGCTATTTCTATTATGGGAACTTGTGACCGTATAGGTCAGTAACAGAAGATCATAGACACGCAAGTTTTCTATTCCTTATTCCTCCCTTGGTTTTCCGCGCACACGTTTTTCTAATGAAATCTCTAATTTTTTCAATTCCTCAAATTGCTGACTAATTTCAAGTTCCAAAGCATGTTTCTTCTGCAGGTTTTCAGCAAGCCCATTTTTCACCAAATCATGTTTTTCTTCCAACTGCAATTGTGCGTTCATTTTTCCTCACCCATGTCCTCCCATCACTGTTCCTATTCTTTTTGGTTCTCGCCAAGGTCCAAAATAGCCGAAGGGAGAAATGCTCTTCAACTCTTGCTGGACCTTGGTGAGTCCCGTTTTGAAGAATAGGGTGTTTCGGACTTGTTCTCAGCCTCCAAACTCGTGATGTTCTCCGAATTATTAAGGGGTTTTTCAGAATTTTACCCAATTCTGTCCCTAATCTTGTCTTGGTCTCCCTTCAGGTCTGACGGTAAGAACTATATCTCAGCGTCAAATACTAAAAAAGTCCGGTTGAACTCTCTTGTCCGAAAATAACACGCGCTCAAGACCTTGCGCCTAGATCGATTTATTGTCCGCCGGCGACAAGAAAACAAAGACCAGGCTCAGCATAGACAAGATAGAAACTGGAACGCCAAAAGCAAAGACAATATGCCAACCATTGGTTATTGCACCGAATTCGCGCGCGCTTCCTTTCTCGGGAAACCAGAAAATCTCTGGACAAATTCCGACTAGGGACTTCTCCCTTTTTCTGTCATTTGGATTTGAGGAATTGAGACTGAGACCTATGATAGTCCACTTGATAAGGAAAGAATTGACATGGGAGATTATCTATCTCAGAAGAGTTTTGAAGACAAGCGAGAGCATTGATGAGATTCAAGACAGAGAGAAGACTAAGTTCTGCAACCGACAAAAAAGTAAAGACTGAAATAGACTGGAATGATTCTAAGTATTTGATGAGATATGTCAATTGATTCTTCTGTTAAAGAAATGAAGTTGAAGCTGACATTGAGTGACCCTAGAGCTATAGAAATCGTTGAAGGTATTCCAACTAACCGAAGAGATGAGATTATTGAGAAGTATATCATTCTTGGAGAGATGGTTGTCTCTCACGCATCAATAGGCACTCGGAAAGAGTCGGTAGAGGACTTCTTTGCACCATTGAAATCAGACATTGAGATGATAAGGGAACAACTGAAGTTAATTGTGCCAACAATAGCAACACCAGCAAAGAAAGGAGATCACTGTAGAAACTATCTTCCAGAGTCTTCAAGAGCACTTTATGGATGACTCGTTCGAGGATGTTTCAAGAATAGGGAAGTATTCTGATATTCTAGCTACGACTTCAGATACTAAGATACCAGTTTTGATTGAGCTTAAGGACTACAAAGGAACAGTTCCTTCTGAAGAGATTGATAAATTCTGGAGAGATATGGAGAGACGTGGAACACGTTATGGAATCTTCGTCTCCATGCGTTCTGGAATAACAAAGTGCTCAGGCTGTATCAACATCAAGACTGAAATGAATAGGACAGGAGTCTTTGTTGTCAACAGTGAGCTAAATTGGTCTGGGCATCTCTTCGCCTTCTATGTAGTTAAGAAAGTAGCTGAATTGGACTCAATGAAGAAGAAAGAACTGAAGGGAGAAGAACTTGGTAAAGTCATCACGAAAATAAACAATCATTGCTTGGAACTTCAGAAGAATGTAGAATCCATCGATGCAATCTCGACAATCGCAGATAGTCTGAGAACAACCTGCAAGAACAGACTTGATGAACTGATTACCCTAGCAAATGCCTACAAGAGGACACTTAGTGGTAAGATTGATGAGATATTTGAAGAGATAAAGAAGGTGGAGATTTAATCATGAATACTTTCTGTCCTTTCCTCAAAGAAAACTGTAAAGGAAATGAGTGTGTTATGTTTAAGAATGAAGAATGCCTCATAGTTTCATTCCTGAAGAATGTTTCAGAAGAGGATCGTCCAGAAGTCTCAGAGATAGAAGGCATAGAAAGAGGTGGATTGATTCTTCATAGGGAGGAAGCAGAAGTTCCAGAGTGGATAAAGAAGAGAACACCTGAAGACCTCGCTGTAGAAATCTTGGAGTATAAGAAGAAAGAATTCCCCGAAGATGAAGAAGTGAGTTTTCATACAGTCTCTGATTTCTTCTGGAAAAGCAAGGGTGTTGAAAGTTATCTCATGCCATCTGAGGCTCAGTTGAAAATGGATAGAGCTGAGTTTCTTGCTGAGAGAGAAATTACCAAGAAAGAAGAGGCACAGAAGAAAAAGCGATTAATGGAAGAAAAGGAAGAACTTCCTTCTTTGGTTAGTCAGATCATAGACTGGGCTAGAATCAATGGTTTGAAGAGAGTGACATTATCAGACATAGACACATACATCTTGGAGAAAGACCTTGACATTCTCTATGAGACAAAGAGAGCCTTGTATGCAATGTCTAATCTCAAACTGAAAACTGGAAAATAGAATGAAAAAAATTGAAGTGGACATAAAACCGATTCTCGAAGGAACAGTAATAGATTTTGAAACCACGCATTGGGATGCAAAAAAAGGAGAACTGATTACTGCTGGTTTCTTGTCCAACGAAGGAATAGTAATTCTTCAGAGATTGAAATTGCCCGAAAAAGAGTTCAAGAGAAGGGTAATTGAAGAAATTCAAAAGAAAAGAAGACCTTGGTATGCTTTCAATAAAGAGTTTGAGGAAAAATTCTTACCAATAGTGACGGATAAAGAATTGCAGCAAAATGAACTCGAATCAGCATTTGGAGCCTTGCTTGAAGAGGGTCTTCTTGACAACTATGGTCTGTTGTCTGACCCTCTCTTTAATGAGGAGATATGCAGATTTTGGGATGCTTGGAAATCAACTGAAGACATGCTTTTTGTCTCAAAAATCATCAGACACAATTATTGCTGCTTGGCAAAAGAATATTATCTTAAGCGGAAGAGAATGGACAAGCTTGATGTGAGCAAAATCGAGCGACTTCCATCTTCTGCACAAGTAGAAAAAAGGTATATCCGAAAACAGCTTGATTTGCTTGTGGAGTAATAGAGCTTTCTTCCATTAGTCCTTAAATCTCTGGATGTCTAAGATAGTCATAAGGAGATATCCCGAATGAAAACGGAGATTGCGGGAGACATCTCCACGGCTAATGGTGTTACAACCAAGAGAGCGGTCTTTTGGAAAGATATCAGTTTTTTGCTTGCGTCTTCTGAATATTTTGGCGTCATCCATTTGTGTTAAGTGTTCGGAAGCGGTTTTGCCTGTGGACGTGTGTTTGCATTGTGGGAGTCTGTGAAGCTGGGCTTGCGCGCGTATCTGTCAACCAAGTCCTTTTTGTTCACGGCATTAAGCTGTTTGAACAAGAAATCAAATCTGTTCTCGACTTCAGATGCAATCGCATCGCGCGTCTTTTGTGGCAGACCCATAATTTCGTTTTTAAATGGGCCCAACGCCTTTTTCCGTGTCTTATACAGGAATTGTTCCTCAGTTTCACCCTGTTTAGCCTCGTTTGCGGCATTAGTTTTCAGCCATTCATAAATTCTCTTCTTCAAATCAGACGGAAAGTGCTTAGACTCGTAGATCATGTTCTGGAACTCTGTCGCTAAATGCACTTCAGCTGTCTCGCATTCGACAAATTTGTGGAATGCCTCAGGAGGAAGAGTTGAAGCCCCATGCTGCACAGCTCCAGCCAACCCGTATTCTTTGCGGGCAATCTCAGAAAGAGTTCTCAAAGTATTGAAATCAAGGTTTATCTGTGCAATTGAGCCGTCAGGCAGGACAACACCGCCGTGAGTTGTTCCCGTCTGAACTGAAATCTTGTTTATTCCAACCAATCCCCTCGGCAAAATCTCTCGCAGGCCTGCCACAAACGCGTGCAGGTCTTCAGACGTTGAATTCTGATGTCCAATCTCGCCAATCTCTCCACCAACTGAAACCGTAATTCCTTTCGGCTCAATGCCGCGGATAAACTGCGTGAGCTTCGCGCAGACCTCATAATTCAGAAGCTGTTGTTGTTTCAGATCAGGCTTGGATAAATCCACCAGTGTCGATGAGTCAATATCGATATTGTAAAAACCTGAACTGATTGCATCTGCAATCAAAGCCCGCAGGCTTTCCATTTCCTTATCGGGGTTCTCCTTGAATTTAGTAGCATTGACCTGAAAATGGTCTCCTTGGACAAAGACCGGGCCGGAATAGTTTTCCTTTATCGCTGCCGTCAAGACCACACTTGAATATTCAATCGGCGGTTGGTCGGTGTAGCCAATTTCAGACCTCGCAATCTCGAAGACAAATGCGCCAGAATTATTCTTCTTTGCAACTCTGAATATGCTACGGGCCAAATCATAAGTCATGCTCCTTAGGTTTATCGCAGGGACCGTGAAACCACCGAATTCGCCCCTGCCTCGTGCCATGTAGAATTCATGGATGCTTGAGGGATAAACCCCTTCTTTGTAGGCGATGCCCAAAATCATTTTTCCTAATTGCTTCTTTTTTGCTGCATCGTCACTCATGATCAATTCCATCACAGTTTTTTCAACGTCAAACGATTTTGTTCCCATAAATTTCCCGCTTCCTCCAAGCTAAGTGACTTTCAATGTCTGAATCGTCCAATCCAATTCTTTCATTTAGATATTAAATTATCGCATTCTTCGGTGCACACACAGAGACTGTTCATCGAATCTCGCGCGCGATTCGTCAAGCTAAACCATTCCCTATGTAAATTGTGTCCGGAAGCTCATACGCTGTTTCTGCAAAGATTTTAACAAGCGACCATTTCTCACTTACGATATTTCCCACTACCTTGTTAGCATCGGGGGCGAGCAACTTGACTATTTCAATCTCCCAATTTTCGCCGCCGGTGTCTACTTGAAGCGTATAATCTTCAGCCTCCCTGCTGTTGAACCATATTCGAACAGTCACGTCCCTACCGTTCAATCTTCCTTTCTTTGTGTATTTCATGGCGTCCTCGATTGTTTCCGACATTGTTTTGAGTTCAGTCTTAATTGCTTGCTTTTCTTCGATTGTGATTTCCGCATCTTTGAGCCTAAGAATCTTGCATCCTTCTATGGATAACTTGGTCATTGTTGTCATTGTAACTTCAGCTTTGTTGGGAATATAAACATGTGACGACAAGTAACCGCGCGCCGCGCGCGCTTTGAAATAATAGAGCTTTTGCAAAATTCTAGAAGAATCCTCTAGATCTCTGGCACAAGTGTTCCGACAAAGACAGCCTGGCGGCATGCTCGTCCGGCAAGAAGTTGCGTGTCCAGCTCGATTCCCGTGTGCTATAAATACTAGTTGTGGCAAGAGGAAACGTGGGGAGCGGCTGACTTTCCTGACGAATCAAGAAGGCAGTAAAACGCCGAAAATGCCCTGTGACAACTGTCCAGAGTTCAGGGGCGAAGGTTTCTGCAGGAAGTATCGGGTTTTCCTTCGAGACGAATCTTCTAAAGAGTCTCACAGTAAACAGTGCGGCAAATGGTACAAGGATGGGCTGAAGTGAGCAGTTTCCACATAGCGCGCTTTTTTTCTACGAGGGTTTTGTAACAATTATTAATTTTGGACTCACTTCTGCCTACGTTGGAAGAATAGCAAAGTGTAACAAGTTACTTTGCGCGCGCCAATTACAATCGTGCCAATGCAGTTAACTTGTTCGCGAGATTTTTTCTGCCTTTAGCGCGCAACACTCTATAATGAGAGGAAGATCTCATAGTCTAAACAAAGGTTGTAAGCTCTATTCCCACAATCATGCATATGATTCCTACAATCACGAGGATGATCCCAAGGTTTCCTCGTTCCCTTCTCCAAGTATAGGCGCCAAGAACTATCGCCACCGAGCCAAATATCTCAGGCAGCATGAACAAGCCAAGAACAGCACTGATGAATCCTACAATGGCATACGTTCTCGTCCTATCCCGTGTTGGCGGATAAGATGGAGTCGATGGAGATGACGTCGATTGAGGCGATGGTGATGCAATGGGTTGTTGCTGTGTCCCCTCTGGGAACCTGGAGAAATGCTCGTGAACCACTTTCCATCCTGAATCTTCCTTTCTCAGGACAGATGTAACACGCGAAGTTATCTCAAACGGCTTGTTTCTGATCGTTCCCTGATAATGTATGTGAAAAGTAGCAACAGCTACGTCCCCAAAAATATTCGTTTCAAAATTCTGCAACTGGTAACTATAATCGGAGAGAACCTTGAAAGCCCCAAACTCGTTCTTCAGAGCTTCAGCAGCCTCCTGTCTTGCAAAAGGAGGCCAGTCATCAAATTTGCTATAGCGTTCATCAACGAGTGCTCTAACCGTGTCCTCATCTCGGTTTTTTATCCCGTCAAGCCTCCTGACCACGGCGTTCTCAACCCCATCCTCCATTGAGGACTCAGTCTTAACCTGGTTTTCAGGCAATCCGATTAGCTTAGTTCCGCAAGATTTGCAGAAGCTATCTGCCTCTCCGATTTCTTTTCCACACTTTGGACATTGCGGCATTTGATATCACTGCACAAAATACTCTGGTCTTGTCTATTAGGTTTTTCAAAGTAAGTGTATTGCATCTTCTTTTCTCTATATTTTAAGTAGCTTTAGCCCGCGTTAAATCGAAGGTGTGAAAAACAAGCTTGTGTTCAGCGTGCGCATTATCGCCATGAACAGAGCAAGCTTTTAGGACGAGGGACTAATGATTTCTGATGGAAACGAGGCTTGCTGCCAGAGAGAGAGTTGAAGGCTGATGATGTCGGAAGTCGCGATAGAAGCGCATAATCTTACAAAGATATTCGAGTCGAAGGTCAGAAACTTGGAGCCTCGAAACTCCATCTTCAAACGGAAAGAACCCATAATTGTGACAGCGGTTGACCACCTCAATCTCAAAATCAAAAAGGGCGAATTGTTTGGTTTGCTGGGACCAAACGGAGCTGGAAAAACAACTTTGGTCAAGATTCTATGCACCTTGCTCCCTCCCGATGAAGGAGAAGCCTACGTGAACGGGTTCGATGTAGTACGTGAACAGATGGATGTTAGAAGGTCGTTGGGGACTCTCTTCAGCGTGGGTGAAAGAGGCGTTTTCTGGAGGCTCAACGGATACAGAAACCTTGAATTCTTCTCTGCCATCTACAACGTTCCAAGACGCAAAAGACATGAAAGAATCATGGAGGTTTTGGACTTAGTAGGTTTGAAGGATAAGGCCTTCGAACATTACCAGAAGTATTCAGGTGGGATGAAGAGAAAGTTAGCCTTGGCAAGAGCGTTACTTCCAGATCCGCCTATATTGCTTCTAGATGAGCCGACAACTGGCTTGGATGTGATATCTTCCAGGTCTCTGAGGGAGTTCATAAGACACGACCTCAGTAGAGAAGCAGGTAAAACAGTGCTATATACCACGCATTATGTTGAAGAAGCGTCTCAAATCTGCGACAGGATAGGCATACTGAATAAGGGAAAACTCGTCGCCTGCGATACCCCAGAGGCCATCAGAGGTATAGTGAAGAAGGGTGAAGTAGTAGACATAAGGGTGAGAGCTATCACAGAGGACCAAATAGAAGCCATAAAAACCTTAGAGGGCATGATTGACATAGCCAGCGAGATAGAAGACTCCGTTCTTGGCCAACGACGTCTACGCCTCCACCTCGAAAACATAGACTCGCTATCCATGGTCTTCGACTTTTTCTTAAAGGAAAAAATCAGACTGATCGATCTGAAACGTGAAGAACCAACATTGGAAGATGCCTTCATAGAGTTAACGGGAACAGGCTTGGGAGAATAATGTTGCAAGAAGCCGAAAAAATCTATTACTTCATAAAGAGAGACATCATTTCCTTCTCCACCTACAAGACAAACATGGCTCTCATGATTCTAAGTGCCCTATTCGGAGCGTTATCGTATGCATACTTGGGCAGCAACGCGGACATGCAGAGAGTCCTTCAAATGTACAATATGTCCTTCACAGCCTACTTACTGATCGGCATGGCCTTCAGCACGTACATAGGTCAAGCGCTCACCCTTGTTCAAAAAACCATCAACCCTTGGTCTTTGGAAGAAATCTTGGTTTCTCCGACGGGCCTAGGCACTTTCATAATCGGTAGTTCTGCTTGGGGATTCATATGGAGCACGATTGTTGTAGCCATATACCTAGCCGTAGGCTCGCTAGCCTTCGGAGTGGTGCTTAGCATTAACGTCGCTGGAACGGTGCTTGTCTTAGCGTTGGGTATTGGAACACTCATAGGCTTCAGCATGATAGGCGCCGGCATCTTGATACTAATAAAGCAGGGCGATCCTATAACATGGTTGATAGGCATATTAACCAGCGTTTTCGGCAACGTTCTTTTTCCGCCTCAAGTAATGCCCTATCAGCTTCAAATAATCTCCTACTTTGTTCCACAATACTACTTCTTCACTTGCATCAGGCTTATGATGATAGGTTGGTCTATACAAATGATCCTGCCAGAAATCCTAACATTGGCCCTTATGTGCGCCATAATCTTGCCATTAGGTTATCTAGTCTATTCACGGTGTCTAAGAACTGCTAGAAAGAGTGGAACCCTATCATGGTTCTAAACCTTTTCTATAGATCCAAGCGAAGAGCGCGCGCCAAAAACGCTTCTCCGTTCCTCGGCTGTTGCTGTGCCATTTTCGTGATAATGCTTCATGCGATTCCCATTAGATTCTTTCACAGTCTTTGAATTCTCTGCTACTTCTTCAGACATTATGAATGTCCTCTGAGGAAGGTCATGTGGATGTCGTTTTACTCGTACTCGATTATGACAAAAAGGACACATTTGAGCACCTAAACTATTAGATTCCAAGGTCCTTTTCGGAATCCAACGCTGACAATTGCTGCAGTATGCACTGTGCTCATACTTTCTGTTCATATAATCACTTGTTCGGCGAAAGCTATGTCAGTGGCGGCCGCGAGCTTAGCTTGACGGATAATATCAGAGTCACATTGTTTCTTACTATTACTACACTGATTGTCTGACCTGGCAAAGTGTTCTCTTCGAGATAAGTTGAAAGATCATCACTGTTCGTGATTCTTGTGTTGTCGATTGCTATTATGATGTCGCCTCCTATAGTCACGGTTGTTCCTGCAACTTGGACCTGGTTGGTGCCAGCTCGGACACCTGCTTTGTCCGCTGGTCCTCCGCTTGTGACCTGTGTGACTAGCCAGCCGTAGGTTACGTTTGTGCTCATAGCTTGTGCAATCCCGAAGGTCATGTCTGTCCCTGATGCACCTAGCCAAGAATGTTGATTGTATGAACCGTTTATGATCAAAGATTCGGTTTCTCGCAGTATTGAACTCGAAGGAATCGCGAAGCCTAACCCTTGGGAATCGCTTACGATGGCAGTTGTTATACCGATGACTTCGCCTCTGTAGTTCAGAAGTGGACCTCCTGAGTTACCAGGGTTTATGGGCGTCGTTGTCTGTATACAATCAGCTATAGCGTACCCGCCTGCAGTGCTCTCGGTAATTGTTCTACCAAGAGCGCTGACTATTCCTGAAGTCACCGACCCGGATAGTCCGTAGGGATTACCGACGGCAAGTACAGGGTCACCAACTTTCAGCGTTGATGAACTTGTGATATTCAGTGGGTTATATTCATCCTGAGACGCGTTTGCAGTGAGCACCGCGAGATCTGCATAAGGATCTGAACCAGTCACAGTGGCTACATAAGTGTTCCCGTCTATGAATGTCGCTGTGATGTTGATTGCCCCGTCAACAACGTGGTAATTTGTGATTATCACAAACTGCCCTGTCAAGTTAGAGACGAACCCTGATCCCTGCACACTTGAGTAGTAGGGTCGCCTGAAAAAGTCGTATTGCACTACTATTCCTTGAACTACAACGACAGAGCTCTTTACCTGCTCATATAACTGAGACAGCGATACATTTTCTCCTAGAAAATAGGTGTTGTTTTCGTAAGTAGTGTTTCCAGAGATTGAGTCATTCCTTGACTGAAGATCTGAAACTTGATTTTGGAGAGTTGACACGCGACTTTGGAGATCACTGATTTGGCTTGAATTGATCAAACTGGTCATCGCGTAGCCGAATATTCCTCCTACCAACAAACATATTGTGGCTGTCGCAATCAAAGCCGTGGACAGGCGAGACATTTTTGGTTTTTCAGACGATTCCAATCATTTTCCTCCTTGATCATTCATAATTTCTTGCCACATCTGGGACAGAACATATCCTCTGGCTGAACCTCTCTACTGCAATATGGGCATGTGAACTCCCTCTTCAGAAGGTGCGTTCCTTGCTTCTCTTTTGCCAGGAGTCTTCCGTCGTTGAGAAAGAGCATTCTGCCTGCACGGGCAGCCATGTGGCTGTCGTGGGTTACCATGACAATGGTTGTTCCTTGGTCGATGTTCAACTTGGCCAACAACTTGACGGTTTCATACTTTGCCTTCGTATCCAAGTTGCCCGTGGGCTCATCTGCCAAAACCATAGCGGGGTTGTTTGCCAAAGCACGTGCAATAGCGACTCTTTGTTGCTCTCCAGCACTCAACCGACTTGGCCTATGATCTTTTCTTTCTGCCAGTCCAACCAGACTCAGCAGATCATGGGCTCTCTTCTTTTTTTCACTCTTAGGTTTCTTTGTGCCTTCCATGGGAAGTTCTACGTTTTCGATGGCGTTCAAGTATGGCATTAGGTTGAAAGTCTGGAACACAAACCCAACCTTGTACTTCCTTATCTTGCAGAGCCCTTCCTCAGAAATCTTTGTGACATCGACGTCGTCTAGGACAACCTTTCCATGTGTTGGTCGGTCAAGGCAGCCTAACACGTTCAACAGCGTGGTCTTGCCCGAGCCTGACGGCCCCATGATCGAAATGAAGTCGCCTTTCTTTATGTGGAGGTTTATATCTGAGAGGGCGCGAACCTGGCGACCCTTCAGGTTATAAACCTTGTCAAGTTTCTCTGTCGAGAGCACCAGGTCACTCGTGTCTCAATGCCTCCATGGGACTAGTTTTAGACGCTCTCCAAGCCGGATAGAGAGACCCTACAGCTCCGAGAAGCAACGCCGCACCAAACATCAACAACATAAGCTGCGGATCTGGTGCAGCCGTAAATGTGGACTGCACATATGATCCGGGACCAAAAGCCTGTCTTCCTTGCGCTCCTAGGACACCAGACTGGCTGATTCTGGGAAGCAGAAAAGACAAGAATACTGGGGCTCCCACGGTCGCGATGGCAATACCGACCGCCGCTGCCGCTGCGCTCATGAACACTCCTTCGAGCACAAACTGGCTCATTACGCTCCAGTTGCTGAAGCCTATCGCCTTGAGTGTGCCAATCTCTTTGGTTCTTTCACGCACAGTATAAAGCATAACAAACAAGATAATCAGGCTTGTAGCAGCAACTGCAATGATGATTTCCTGGGTGGCAACCGTCTGAGTCTGATCGAGAGTTGACTGCGCGTTCGTGAGTGTCTCATTGTACATCGTCTGCATGTTTTGAAGTTGGCTCAAACGATCCTCGTAGGTCGTGACACTAAGCTCTGGGTACGCCGCCTGTATCACTTGGGCTATTCCATCCACGTCGGAAGTGGTGTCCGCGTACACATCGATCCTGCTCATGTTTCCTACGTTGCCGGTTGCCCTCTGTGCGTCATCAATGCTCATGTAAACCGTTTGTGTCCCCGTGAAGCCTTGACTGGCCTGCTCATAGATCCCCACGACCGTGAAAGAGTCGCCGTACACCTTCACTGTGCCTCCAACCCCCACGCCAAAGTAATCTGTGAGGTTTGAACTCATGATAAGAACACCGCTGTCTCCCTCGCGGAGGTTTCTCCCGTCCGTCACGTTTGCCGGCAGTATGGAGTAGTTGTCGATCAAAGAAGCGTTGAGGGGCACACCTGTTATCGTGTAGAGAGGTCTAGAAATCGTGAAGTTTCTTCCACCAAATCCACCTATCGCTTGCGATGTTGTCTCATTTGATCTAGCCTGAAGGAACGGCACCGCATCCACGACTCCTTGAATCGAATGAATCTCGTCGACAGCAGTTTCACTTATGAAGACTTGTTGAGAAGCTCCCGGGGCAAAGTAAGAAGGTCTGCCCCCGCCCGCTCCAGACGATGTTTGACACTCTATTAGCGTTGCTGTCTTGTTGATCTCCTCCTGCATGTTGGTAACCGTAATGTTGAAATTCTCAGCCAGGGTTACCGCAGATGCCTGATTTGCAATGATACCTGTAGGAATGGAAATCATGATCGCCATGGAAAAGCCTAAGGCGATCACTATTAACAAGACTCTGATTTTCCTTCTCGAAATGTTCCTAAACGCTCTCGTCAAAGCACCCAAATCATTCACCCTTACAAACATCTCGTATCTAATTCAGAAAAATGGGGATGGCAAGCAGTCAATTTAGGCATCGCTTCACCAGGACTGCGGTTAACGCTTTATAGTCGCTCACTGCTGCCATCTCCCTGCTCAGTTGCAGTGTCTCTTCAAGAACAGTGGATTATTAAACCGTTTTTCAGAATTAGACCAGATTCTATTCCTAATCTAACTGCACTTTTTCGTCAGATCTGAGAGGAAAATGGAAGAGACATATTTATTACGCTAATTCAAATAGGTTAAGCTAAAAACTCCTCAATGCATGCGGAGCGATATTGATGTCTGTCGGTGCGCGTCCGTTCAAGTATGTACTTGGATGGCTAATTGCAGGCACGAGAGGCGGTGTGACCCGCGCCAAGATAATTCAAACTCTCAAGGAGACTCCGCAGAATGCAAATCAACTGGCGAACCTGCTTGGAATGGATTATAGGACAATAAGGCATCACCTTGCGGTGCTTGAGAAAAACCGAATAATCACATCCGCCGGAGAAGGATACGGTATTACGTATTTCTTGTCTCCAGCGATGGAGCAGAATTACGCTCTGTTCGAGGAGATTCTGAAGAAAATCTGGAAAAAGTAGAAAAGGGGGCAAAAACAAATGGACTATCGCATGAATAAAAACTTGAGGACCTGGCTGATATTTGCGATTCTGGTAGTGGTAGCCATTCTGGCAGCACTCTGGGCTACTTCAACAGTTTGGCTTCCACGTTTCCCTTGGGAACGCCACGAACCGCCTGAACGCATCATTCCTGGAGACATAGAGTTCTTCTACACGGCACAAACGGTAGTTTCCACAATCAATGTAACGCTCTTGATCATCCTACTGTTCACATACGCCGGCATATACAAAAAAACACGATCAGAATTTACGATTGGACTGATAATATTCTCAGCAATTTTCCTTCTGAATGCTCTTGCTTCTAATCCCTTGGTGATTTGGGTTTTTGGTTTTCGACCATTTGGTTTAGGACCGTTTGCCATGTTGCCAGAGCTATTTACATCTGCAGCGCTAGCCGTATTGCTATATCTCAGCGTCAAATACTAGAAAGCTGATTCTTTTTGCGCCCGCCAGCAATTACTGATGAAAACTCGATCGGAAGACTCTTGCGAAAGAAATAAGAACCCAGTAAAGGCTATCTGAAGAAGGATTGAAATGACGATATCTGTAAAATCGTTAGGTCATGCTAGCTTCCAAATCAAGGCTAAAGGAAAAATCATCTACATTGACTTGAAGAAATATGGGAAAGTTGTTGAAACTTCTGAAATGGCAGATTTGATATTGGTAACCCATTCTCACGCAGATCATTGCAGTGCAGAAAAGATCAACAAGGTCCGAACAAAGAACACAGCCGTCGTTGCTCCTAAACAGTCTGTTTCAAAGATAGGTGGAGTTGTCAAAACACTTAAACCCGATGAAGAAGCAACATTCGGCAACGTTAAGGTTAGAGCCGTGGAAGCCTACAACCACAAGCGTTTCAGGTCTTCAGGAAAGCCTTGGCACCCCAAAGGATACGGAGTCGGTTATCTAATAACGGTCGAAGGAAAGACCATTTACCATGCTGGCGACACAGATTTCATCCCTGAAATGAAGCAGCTTGGACACGTTGACGTAGCTTTCCTTCCCACGGGAGACAAGTACACTATGGACAACGTTGAAGCTGCTGAAGCTGCCATAGCGATCAATCCCAAGTTTGCCATACCAATGCACCGTTGGGACACAGATCCGGAAGAGTTCAAAAAGAAAGTTGAATCAAAGTCAAAAGTCAAAGTAGTCATACTGAACGAAGGCGAAGAATTCAGCATAGTCTAGCTCAACTAACTCTGACTTCTAGTTTCTATTCAAATTCTGTTTTCTCATAGCACTTTTGTGCTTCTATCCTTCACGTGAAGACTCTCCCTGACTCTCCTTCCAGCAAGGTATGCTACAGATGCAAACCTAAGAAGAGCAATCAACACGAACGTAAGCACCGATTGAGGATAAACACCGAGAAATCCACCGTTCAAGTAAGCAACCCAGGAGCAGACTATCCCTTCACTTGCCCACATTATCATTGCCACGTACCAGGACCATTTCTTGCGATGAAGTAGACCACTGGAACAAGCTATACCTGCGAGCGGATATAACAGACCAAGAAGCAGAAGCGGCACAGGAAGAATCAGAAACAGGTATCCTAAAAACACTAGTAAGAAAACATATGCAACCACATTTGCAAACGCAAGTGGATTGACTCCCATGATTTCTCTAACCTTAGTCACAAAATCACCTTCATTTCTCGTTATCTTGCTCATTTCTACTATGATGACTTAACCTATTAGTCTCATAGCAAGTTATTCACAACAGCTTCGGCGACTGCACATCATCAGCAAAGTCTATATTGATAGAGGAGTCAAGGATGAAGTGAGCACGTGAACCATGGAAAACAACGACGACTACGTGTTAAAAGTATCAAACCTAAGTGTTAAGCTTCAGAATCAGACCATTCTCGACAACGTAAGCTTCAAACTCAAAAGAGGAACCGCCCTAGCTGTTCTCGGACCAAACGGTGCAGGAAAGACAATGCTCTTCAAAGCCCTGTTGAACTTGGTGCCATACACTGGAAAAATCGAGTGGGCGGAAAAAACAAAAATAGGCTACGTTCCACAAAACATCGCCGTAGACGACATTCCAATCTCTGTGAAAGAGTTTTTGTCATTCAAAGACCATACAGACGTAGAGAGCTCTCTCAGTCCAGTGAGACTTAACAACAGAAATGTGGCAGACAAAACTCTGGGCTTCCTGTCAGGAGGAGAACTCCGCAGAGTGCTAATCGCGTGGGCCTTGGCAGACAACCCCAACGTTCTGTTGTTTGATGAACCGACAACAGGCGTCGACCTCGGCAGCGAAGAACCCATATTCGTGACACTCAAAGAACTAAAGGAGAAGAATAAGATAACTGTACTTCTGATTACGCATGACGTCCATATCGTAAATGAATACTCAGATTACCTCTTGGCGTTGAACAGATGCATCACATTCTTCGGTGAATCAAAGGAAATAATGAAACCCTCTTTACAGAAAATAATCTACGGCGAAACAGTTTGCGCCGGAACTCCTAACGAGAAAAAGTGATTCTTCATGCCAGATACGTTGATACTGAGCATTTTGATAGGCACTTCCGTAGGCCTTTCAGCCGGCTACTTGGGCTCACTAATGGTACTCGAAAAAATGGCACTCGTTGGCGACGCCCTTTCACATGTAGCGTTGCCAGGACTTGCATTGGGAATACTGTTCAACTTCAACCCGTATCTAGGAGCTTTTGCGTTCTTGTTTGCATCAGCCGTCATTGTCTGGCATCTTGGTAGAGTCACTAAACTGTCTTTTGAAACAATCGTTGGCGCAATGTTCACGCTTGCGCTAGCAATCGGCATACTAATCATGCGTGACCGAGCTGAACTCCTTGAAGCATTGTTCGGGGACATAACGCAAGTAACGATGCTAGAAACAGTGGTAGGGGTAGTCGTCTCGGCAGTGGCATTGTTTTTGGCGAGGATGATTTACAAAAAACTGGTTTTGGGCATGATTTCAGAAGATCTGGCAATCTCAAAGGGCATCGATGTCAGCAAAACAAACCTACTTTACCTCCTGCTTGTCTCTCTCGTTGTTGCCGTGGGCCTCAAAATTGTAGGATCGCTCTTGGTCGGTTTCCTACTAATCGTCCCCGCTGCTGCAGCAAAAAATGTGAGCGCGAACTTGGTCAAGTATTCAGCGCTGAGCGCTGTTTTCGGGGCAGCAAGCACGTGTTCTGGAATTTTGTTCTCGAGCTACCTGAGCTTGGAACCCGGACCACTGGTGGTTTTTTCGGGAATCGCAATTTTCGTGGCAACGGTTGTGGCAAAGTGGCAAGCAAAATAGAATACAATAGCTGTGTCTTAATCGCACTTAAAAATCACGCGAATATTTCTAGACCACGAGGTGACTGACAAATCATTTATACACGCAAATTCAAAAACACTGGCTGGGAAACAAAATGGTAGAAATATCTTGGGAAAAAGCTTTTGGCTATGGCATAAGATTCATCTTGTTCATAATTCTCTGGGCAATCATCGGCGGACTAATAGCTGTTGCCGGAGGAACAATGATCGCATCATCAGTCAACATTACATTCAATCCGGATACCGCACAATTCAATACCACAGGCACCAACCTAGGCGGAATACTCGCGGGCGTAATCGTCATCCTAGTCGGAGAAGTAGTAGTAGTCCTAGGCGTAATCTCAACGTACTTCAAACTGATGTCTAAGCTGATAACAGAAACAGGCTCTGCAACACAACATCCTCCGCCACCTTGACTTAAGAGCAGCCAGCAACAGGCAAAAAACAGCCAGTCGCATCACGGAACTCGTTTTTTCTTTATTCTTTCTCGCTGAAAAGCGCACTTTGCTACCGTCTAGTATTACAGAATTTCATTCGCTGCATCTATGTAGACGCCAAAGTCAAACTTGGTAAACAAGACGAAAATTACCTCCTCAAGTTGATTTTCATCTATAAGAAACTGCTTCACAGTTTTCAGGGCGATGCGGCTTGCCCCTTCAATCGGATACGCATACGCGCCTGTGCTGATTGAAGGAAATGCTACAGTTTTCAACTGTTTGGAAACAGCCAGTCGCAACGAGCTCTTGTATGAGTCACCTAATAGTTCCGCTTCGCCATGTGAGCCCCCACGCCAAACAGGCCCGACCACGTGGATTACATGCTTAGCTTTCAGGTTTCCGCCAGAAGTGATCACAGCTTTTCCTGTTGGAAGCCCATTTGGTCATTCTGTCGCCCTAATGCGTTTGCATTCTTCAAGCATCCTTGATCCGCCCTTACGATGTACTGCCCCATCAACGCCTCCGCTGCCCATGAGCGACGAGTTTGCAGCATTGACCAGAGCATCAGCATCAACGTCTGTGATATCTCCTTGAACGAGCCGAACCCTTGTTCTCCCAACATGAAATTCCACAGAATCCATTTGTCCTTCCTCACACAGAAACGGATAATCCCATTAGTTTATTGCTTTTCCAAACCAGCAAAGAAACGATGTTGCATTTCAACTATCTCTGAACTGTCTCGCGCGTTTTTGTATCTTTCGAGCCTTTCATGGTTAAGATCAACAAAGGTGTGTCCCCACTTGAAAATGGAAAGCAGTTCAGAAGCTTGCTCTTCAGAACCGACAATGTAAAGTGCTGCGGCCAACGCCTCGACGGTCGACAGTTTTGTTGCCTTCCCAAAGTTAACAGGGTTTCCAGCAATAAGAATTGGCAAGCAGCGAGAAGTTCCTCTGACGTGCTTGAGCAACACCTTTTCAGCGTGCTCCCAGCTGCAATCTAAACCAACCAACCCGAACCGCTCTACACGATCCTTGTCAGCAGGAGAAAAAGCAACTTTCGAAAAAGGATTAAGCACAACGGCTCTCTTCGGCAAGTACCGTATCTGCAATACTTCACGGACTAGCCCGAAACGTCTCAGCTTAGAAGCTGAGCATTTCCGAGGATCACATTGCTTCGCGTTGTAAACAACAATATTAACTCGTCTTTCCACGCGTTCCCCGTACCTTCAAGTGATCCATCGGATCATTCAGAACATGTGGAATCCAGTTAAAAAGATCAGAAGCCACCATATGTGCTCCTTTTTCTTGGAAAACAAAGTCCCCAGCAGCTCCATTCACGAAAGCTCCAGCTACGGCCGCCTCAAAAGGATCAACATGCTGAGCTAGAAAAGCTCCAACCACTCCTGAAAGCACGTCTCCCGTTCCGCCGACCGTCATGCCCGGGTTACCCGTAAAATTGAGCTTAACAAGCTTTCCATCAGAAACTATGTCAACACGACCCTTCAGCAAAATGACTGCATTCAACTTTGCCGCTGTTTTTTGTACTTCCGAAGCCCTTTCTGCCACGGAGTCTGAGAGCTTTCTGCCAGTCAATATCGCATACTCTCCAGCATGGGGAGTCAACACCAAAGGCACTTTCAACTTCCTCTTGAAACTCGCAAAAGCCTTCAAACCATCAGCATCCAGAAGCAAGGGCTTCCCAGCACGTTCAACAGCCTCAACTATCACCTTCACAGCCTCACTGGTTTCATCATGCAAGCCAAGACCAGGACCCATAACAACAGCATTGCAGGTCTCGATGTATTCCTTCAACTCGGAAAGGTTGCTCCTGTTCAGGTGATTTCCTGCAAGCTTTATAGTGATAAGGTCCGGCGACAATGAGGAAATAGCATAAGCTGTTTTCTCAGGCGCAGCAAGATAAGCCAAATCCACACCAGTGCGCAGTGCAGCTTGCGCCACTAATGTAGGAGCGCCTGAAAGGGTTTCGCTTCCGCCAATAACCAGCAGACGTCCAAAATCACCCTTATGCGACTCTGAAGGGCGAGGTTTCACGATTGCTGACACGTCACCTGGGCCTGCATACGTTTCAAACTCTTTGGGCAAACCTATGCCTTTGACAACTAACTCGCCCACGTATTTCTTGGCTTTCTCAAGTCCCTTCTTCGATTTGTAGAACGTAACGGTCAGATCAGCTTTGACGGCTTGGCCCAAGACTTCGCCTGTGTCTGCGTCGATTCCTGTCGGGATGTCAACGGTCACTCGGAAAGCCTTCATTCCATTGATTTTCTTAACCAGCTGAAGAATTGGAGGTCTCAGTTTTCCCTTAGTGCCCGTTCCAAGCAATGCGTCAACGACTATTTCCGCTTCAATTTCAGGTATCATCGAGCTATCATAGACTTCATGGACAGGTATTGCATCTTCAAGAGACTCTAGGGCTTTGCAGTTTTCCAACGCTGCCTTGTCTGAAATATCCTTAACTTTTCCGGCCAGGACTATTGTCACTTTGAAACCCATTGAAGAAAGATGCCTGGCAACGACAAAGCCATCTCCGCCGTTTCCACCTAAACCACAATATACTGCAACGGTTTTTCCCGGCTTGAACCGAGAAGCAATCTGACAAGCGACACAGTGCCCAGCATTTTCCATCAACAGAAGCCTCGACACACCAAAGTATTCCGAGTTCACTTCCAAAGCACGCATTTCACGGCTGGTTATGACTTCTCTCAACAAATCCTGAACCCTCATAGCTTAGTGCTTCCCAACTGAAGATAAGCATATCCATGCAAAATTGAATCATAAATGCATCTCACACAAGATGCCACATCAGGTTCAACAGACCGTGTAGCAAAATATTTTAATGCACAGAGACGAACAATAAATGTGGAGATACAAATGCCAACAGCATTCGTATTGATAAACACAGAGATCGGTTCAGAAGCAGACGTGCTTAAGGATCTGAAAAAAGTCGAGGGAGTCGAAGAAGCAAACGCAGTCTACGGAGTGTACGACATAATAGCAAGAGTAACAGCAGACACGATGGACAGACTGAAGGAAATTGTAACCTGGAAAGTCAGGAGACTCGACAAGGTCAGATCAACACTAACCATGATCGTTGTAGAAGAAGGAGCAAAGCAGTAAGCACTCCCCCTTTTTTATTGAAAACAAACAATCCTTATCTATGTTCCAGTATCAATTCTGATCTTAGAAGACAGGCTGCCGCAAATGACTAAGAAAACACTACACATTGGACTAGACGACACAGACTCAACAAGAAGAGGATGCACGACATACATTGCAGCCTTGCTCGTGGAAAAACTGCTAGAACTAGGCGCAAATTTCATTGACTACCCGAACCTGATCAGACTCAACCCAAATGTCCCGTGGAAAACAAGAGGAAACGGTGCGCTTTGCCTCAGAATACAACATGATGAAACGGTCGAGTCCCAAATCAAAGAAACAGTAGTCTCAACAGTGGAAGAACACGCAGACCTGCAATGCAGAGGCACAGACCCGGGAGCAGTATTCTTCAACGCCGCAAGGATTCCTAAAGAGATCCGAGCTTTTGCCAAAAACACCATGACCGGAATTGCAGACCTCAAAGACGCAACGAAATTATTGAAGAAATTCAACGGCGAAGCACTGGCATTCAAGGGAGGTAGAGGAATCATCGGTGCCTTAGCGGCTGTCGGAGAAAACCTGCAAGCGGACCACACGTATGAAGTCATCGCATACCGCACGCCGGAAAACTATGGCGCAAAACGACAGGTAGATGAAAAATCAATCTTCGAAATGGACAGAGCAACAAAGCCCTACACATTTAACAACGTTGACACCGAGAAGAAAAGAGTCATAATCACACCTCGAGGACCTGATCCAATTCTTTTCGGAATTAGAGGCGAAAGTCCTCAGATAGTGAAGGAAGCCTTCTTAATGGTCAAGGCTTTAGAACCCGTCGAAAGATGGGTCATCTTCCGCACGAATCAGGGAACAGATGCACATCTTAAACGTGTAAAGCAACTAGGCCAGATCAGACCGTACAGCCCCGTGATCGCGAAAGGCACTGTGTCAGGATCCCCCAGAATGATTAGGGGAAGACACATTATATTTTCAATCAAGGATGACAGTTCGGAGGTCGACTGTGCTGCTTACGAACCCACAGGGGCTCTTCGTACTGCCGCTAGGAAACTGATTGTTGGAGACGTACTGGAAGTGTATGGCGGTGTTCGTCGTCCTTCGCAGAGCAAGCCTGTGACGATAAACCTTGAGAAGATTCGGGCACTGAAACTTGCATCGCAAATCGTTTACCGTAACCCTGTCTGCCCGAAATGTGCAGACCGGCTCAAATCCATGGGCACAAACAAAGGTTTCAGATGTGACAAATGCGGCGCAAGGTATCCATCTGTCAGAAAAGTTGGGGTCAAAGTGAAACGCGACATAAGAAGAGGTCTCTACATGACTTCAACCAGGTCTCAGAGACACTTGACTAAGCCATTTGGCCGTTACGGAATGGAGAAGTGGCACGAAAAGGTTGAAAACCTAATCGGCGAATGGCACTTTCCCTGAACCTATTTTTCATTCACCTTGAAGATTTCGAGCAGCATCTGGTAGAGTTCGTCGCCACCTTCAACCTTCGAGAAAAGCTCCTTTTCGGCCTTAAGTATTCGCCCCATAGTACTGTAGGTTTCTCGCCATTCCAGCTCCTTCCACATCAAACGATAATTCTTCAGCTCAAGCCATGCACGGAAAACCAAGATTGCAAACATTCCCAACGTAAGCAAAAGGTTCAGGACATACAAATCAAATATCCCGTCCAAAGATCCACCTCCTCTACGCACTTTCATCGTATCCTAATCAGCAAAATACATTTAAACAACACCCAGGATAGCTCAAACAGAGAGAAGATTTGTCATGAGTGAAGTCATCTCGCCGCTTGTTTTCCAATTAGGTGTTGGAGGAATAGGAGGCTTCGTAGTCGGGTTTGCTTTGAAAAAACTAAGTAAGCTCATACTAGTCCTCATAGGCCTATTCACTTTGGCACTTATCTACTTGAGCACACAAGGCATAATCAACATAAACTACGGCTCGCTATGGAGCGCACTCTCCAACCTGATCGGTTTAGGTAGTTCGGTGTTCTCGTGGGTTGTCGGCGTGATTTCGCTGTTGCCCTTTGCAGCAAGCTTCATAGGCGGCTTTTTGCTGGGACTCAAGCTCGGATAAGAATCGCTTCTAAGGATGCCAATCATAAAACACAGTTTTTCCATTCGGCAAACCGAGGGGTGAAAAGACAGTTGGCAAAACGTTAATAGTGCTGGTTGAACACTGATTTTGTGACTAGCCATGGACGATGGAGAAGCTTTCGCGGAAGCAGTTAAAAGAGTCTATCAGCGCCAAAAAAAGAAGACCTTCAAAATAGTTTAAATGCCCGTGTCTTGTTAATCCTTTGAAAAATCGCCTTTCATAATCTGATGGAGCGGCCAGCATTGAAGAGATTTCCAGCAGAGGAGTATAATCTTCCATTTTTCCATGAGGCAGGCTACGTCAGAAAGCTGTGCCCCAAATGCAAAACATACTATTGGACTCAAAACCCAGATCAGGAAACGTGTGGAGAAGCAACATCGGAAGGATGTGCATCATACACTTTCCTGAACAACTCGCCTACAAAAAGAAGCTACAGCCTGCATGAAATGCGGGAGTCTTTCCTGTCATTCTTTGAAAAGCATGGGCATGCACGCATAAAACCGTACCCCGTCGTTGCCAGGTGGAGAGCCGACCTCTACTTGACACATGCAAGCATAATCGACTTTCAACCCTACGTCACTGATGGACTTGCACCAGCCCCTGCTAATCCCTTAGTTGTCTCGCAACCTTGCATTCGACTTGTAGACATAGACAACACAGGGCCCACTTTTGGTCGACACTTAACGATCTTCGAAATGGGCGGTGCACACGCATTCAATTATCCGGACAAAGAGGTTTACTGGAAAGACCAGACCGTCAGATATCAGAACCAGTGGCTTACAAAGGATTTAGGCGTAAAATCTGATGAAATCATGTACAAAGAAGAGATTTGGGCTGGCGGAGGAAACGCAGGACCATGCGTCGAATCCATAATACACGGACTAGAAGTCGACACACTGGTTTTCATGCAGTACAAAGTCATAAACGACGAATTCGTCAAACTGCCAATCCGAACAGTTGATACAGGCTATGGCATAGACCGTTATACGTGGGTCTCGCAGGGTGCACCGAGCGGTTTCCACGCAATCTACGGAGAATTGTTGGACAAAATCTTCAAAATGGCTGGAATGACCAAAATCGATCAAGAATTACTTACAAAAGTGTCGAAAGTCTCAGGTTTGGTAAGCGTTGACAAAACGGCAAGCAGACTCGAAACTAGAAAAAAGGAAGCCCAACTGGCAGGATTGAAAGTAAACGAACTAGACAAGTTCATAACACCAATCGAGAACGCCTACGCAGTTGCAGACCACACGAAATGCTTAAGCTTCATACTCTCCGAAGGCGTCGTCCCTTCAAACATTCAAGAAGGATACTTAGCGAGACTTGTCTTTCGAAGAATCTACCGCCTTCTTAGAATGCTGGGCATTCCCGACAAACTGTACGACATCATGGAAATGCAGATTAACATGTGGTCCAAAGACTTCCCACAAATCAAGGATATGCGCAACGAGATAATGGAAATGGTGAAGGTTGAAGAAGAAAAGTTCGAAGATACCATAAAACGCGGCGAAGGAATGGTCAAGCGCATTTCCGAAGAGTTGAAAGCAAAAGGCAAGAAGGAAATACCTGCCGAAACGCTAACCGAACTCTATGATTCACATGGACTTCCGCCTGAGATCGTCAAGCAGGCAGCAGAAAAGGAAGAACTGAAAGTAGAGATTCCTGACAACTTCTACACCCTTATCGCTCAAAGACACATGCAAGTGTCCAAGCCAGCAGAAGAACAAACCGCTTCCGAAGAATGGCTGAAGAAATCTGTTGAGAACCTGACTACAACAGAGCCACTCTACTACGAAGATCAATACATGAGGGAGTTCGAAGCAAGAATCCTGAAGGTAGTTGACCAAGAATTTGTTGTACTTGACAGAACATGCTTCTTCCCTGAAGGCGGAGGTCAACCACCCGACAGTGGCCACTTAACATTCGATGGAAAAACCGCCGAAGTCACAGATGTACAGAAAGTCGGCACCGTCATCGTCCACAAGATCAAAGGCGACATTCCAAAGGAAGGACAGACGGTGAAGGGCGAAATTGCCTGGGATAAACGCTACAGTCTCATGAAGAATCACACGGCGACCCACGTCATCGGCGGAGCTGCAAGACGCGTGTTGGGACAGCATGTCTGGCAGTTTGGAACGCAAAAGGGGGTTGAATCTTCGAGACTTGACATTTCGCATTATCGCAGATTGACGCTGGAAGAACTGCACAAAATAGAGACACTGGCGAACGAAGCGGTTCTGAGAAACATCCAAGTTGACATCTCGTGGATGCCCAGAAATGAAGCTGAAAGCCTCTACGGTTTTAGACTATATCAAGGCGGCGCAGTTCCAAGCAAAGAAATCCGCGTCGTCAGAGCTGGAGACTGGGACGTCGAAGCCTGTGCAGGCACACACTTGAAAAGCACTGGAGAAATAGGCTTCATCAAAATAATCCATTCAGAAAGAGTCCAAGACGGTGTTGAAAGACTCGAATACTCCATTGGCATTCCAGCAGTCAAAGCCGTTCAAACAAACGAAAGCCTCCTCATGAAGCTTTCACAAACCTTGAACGCACCTCTTGAAAAGCTGGATCAAACAGCAGAGAAAATCGTAAAAGAACTGAAGGAAGCAAACGTTGAGAGAAGAAAACTGATCAAGGAATTGGCAACACGAGAAAGCACAGATGCAGACACAGAAACAACTGGCAGAAATGAAGAAGTCAACGGCATAAAGATCATAATACGCGATTTTCAGGATTCAGTTGACGTTGACCGCATGGTTCAGACAGCCACTGAAATCGTCAAGAAAGATGAAGCTACAGTAACAGTGTTCTACGGTGCAAATGAGAAAAACGCAAGAATAATGGTGATGGCAGGAAAAGCCGCAATCGAAAAAGGTGCAAATGCAGGCGAGGCAATCAGAGAAGCTTCAGCCTTCATAGGTGGCGGGGGCGGAGGCAAACCCAACTTCGCGCAGGGCGGTGGAACACAGGTTGAACAACTGCCTCAGGCAGTCAAGAAAGCAGAAGAAATGCTAAAGAAACAGCTTAAACCCTAAGCTTTTTTTGGGAACCTTTCACATTAACATCCAATCCTTTGAGGAATTCCTATGAAGTACAGAGACTTTGGAAAACTAAACTGGAAAGTGTCAGCCCTCGGATTTGGAGCCATGCGACTGCCAATCATCGGCAACGACGCAGCAAAGATCGACGAACCCGAAGCAATCCGCATGATAAGATACGCGATTGACCACGGCGTCAACTACGTGGACACGGCTTATCCCTACCACCGAGGAAACGCCGAGTCCCTAGTCGGAAAAGCCTTGGAAGACGGACACAGAAAAAAAGTCAAGCTCGCAACCAAAATGCCCACTTGGCTCATCAAGTCCCAACAAGACATGGACAAATACCTAGACGAACAACTCAACAGACTCCGCACGAACCAAATCGACTTCTATCTTCTTCATGGACTAGGCAGCGAACGCTGGCAGAAACTCACAGAAGTAGATGTGTTGAAATGGCTTGAGCGAAAACAAGACGAAGAAAAGATCAAACATGTTGGCTTCAGCTTCCACGATGAATACGACATCTTCAAGAAAATAATTGACAGCTACGACGGATGGACTCTCTGCCAGATTCAGTACAACTACATGGACTCAGATTACCAAGCCGGAACGAAGGGGTTGAAATACGCTGCATCAAAAGGACTCGCAGTCGTTGTTATGGAACCGATTGCAGGAGGAAGGTTGGGAATGAAACCGCCAGCTGAGATCGAAACTATCTGGGACAAAGCAGAAATGAAAAGAACCCCAGCAGAATGGGCGCTGCAGTGGGTCTGGAACCAGCCAGAAGTCTCGGCTGCACTGAGCGGCATGAGCACAATGGAGCAAGTTAAGGAAAACATTCAAAGCGCAAACCGTTCAGGTCCAAAAACCCTTACAAAAAAAGAACTTCAACTTATCAACCAAGTCGCCACGAAATACAAAGAGTTCGGTTTCATAGGCTGCACGGGCTGCAGATACTGCATGCCCTGCCCTCAAGGCGTGAACATACCCCAAGTAATTTCACTTTACAACGAGTACTGGATGAAAGACAGGAACGATGAAATAAAGAAAAAATATTGGGAACACATCACACCAGAAAGTCAAGCCAAAAGATGTGCCAGATGCGGAAAATGCGAAGAACTTTGCCCGCAAAAGCTGACGATCAGAGAGATTCTGAACAGAGCTGTCTGGATTTTTGAGGAATAGACTGAATAGACATATTTCGGCACGTTGTGGTTTGATGATGAAGGCCGTCATTTTCGACTTAGATGGCGTAATTGCAGAGACCGAGCACATGCACATTCAAGCAGAAAAACAAGCCATGCTGAAATACGGCGTCAAAATATCTGAAGATGAATTGCACCAATACACGGGAACCACGGCCAAACAAATGTTCACAGAGTTAATCCGAAAATACAAGCTCAACACAACTTTCGACAAGATATTCAAAGAGAAAGAGAAAATCCTGTTCAAACTACTTGAAAAGGACGTTCAACCAACAAAAGGAGTCATCGAGCTACTCTGCGAACTTAAACAAATGAAACTCAAACTGGGAATTGCGTCAAGCTCCCACAAGAGACTGATAAACTACATTTTGAGAAGACTTGAAATAAGGCATCTGTTTGACTCCGTGATCGGAGCAGAAGACATTACACACAGCAAGCCGAACCCAGAAATATTCCTGATGTGTGCCAAGACATTGAATGCTAATCCCGTCGAGTGTTTGGTAGTCGAAGACGCCAAGCTCGGCGTTGAAGCTGCGAAAACCGCGGAGATGAAGTGTTTAGGCTACCGTAACCCTAGCAGTGGAAAACAGGACCTATCGAAAGCAGACCTCATAACTGATGACTTGTCCAAACTCGATATACAAAAGCTGCTTCTGTAATTGTACTAATGGAGCTCTATATGAATGTCGGAAAAACTGACGAAAGTTGAGTTCACCAACCTAGATAAAGTCTTATATTCAGACTTGAAAATCACGAAATCCCAAGTAATCGAATACTACATCAACATGGCCCCGAAAATGCTGAGTGTCCTGTCTGATAGGCCGATAGTTCTGACAAGATTCCCCAATGGCATCGACAAAGAAGGATTCTACGAGAAAGACGCACCGGCGGGAACTCCTCAATGGGTGAAAACGTTCAGAAGATATTCAGAGACGGCGAAGCGCGAGATCAACTACATAGTATGTAATGATGTTGACACGCTTATCTGGCTTGCAAACCTCGCCGCACTAGAGATTCATATGATACTCTGCAAAGTAGACTCCTATGAAATCCCAGACCTCGCCGTGTTTGACCTAGACCCTAAACCCCCCGCAGACACCAATGAAGTCACCGAAGTTGCTGTCTTGCTTAAGGAGAAGCTCGAGTCGCTTGACCTGAAATCTTATGTCAAGACTTCTGGGAAGAAAGGACTACACATCTTGCTTCCAATCATTCGAGGCTACACTTTCAAACAAACCAGGGAATTCGTTCAAAAAATCGGAGAGCATCTGAAAGACCAAACCCAGCTGGTTGTCACCGAACGATCTGAAGCAAATACTCAGGGAAAAGTGTACGTAGATTACGTACAGAATTCGCACGGAAGAACAATGATCTGCCCTTACAGTCTAAGAGCCACCCCGCATGCCACGGTGTCAATGCCACTAGAATGGAGTGATATCAAGAAAGGATTAAACCCAGAAGACTTCAATCTGTTTAATGTAACTAAAATCCCAGGAAATCCTTGGGAAGGAATGATGGAAAACAGGCAAAAATTGGAGGAAAGTTGAAAATGAGTGAAGAAGGAAAAATAAGGCCGCGTAAAGGATCGATTTGGAGCGGCACGATTACCATAGGCCTAGTGAACGTGCCTGTTAAGCTTCACACCATGATTTTCGACAAAAGCGTCACTTTCAAATTCCTTCACAAGACAGACGGCTCACCCTTGAAATATCAGAAAGTCTGCATCAAAGAAGACAAGGTAATCCCATGGGAAGACATTGTCAAAGGCTATGAAATTAGAAAAAACGAGTTTGTGGTTTTCACCAACGAAGATTTGAAAGCAGCCAGACCCGAGTCTGACCAGAGAATAAGAATAGACAAGTTCATAGACTACTTTTCAATCGATCCCGTCTACTTTGACAGGTCCTACATACTAGCTCCTGACAAAAACAGCGACGCATACAGCTTGCTTCTAACTGCTCTAGAAAAGATGGGGAAGGCAGGTGTCGGCAGAATAACTCTAAGAACCAAAGAATACCCGATTCTTGTCCACCCGTACAACGGAGCTCTAGTCTTGACTACTTTGAGATATGCATACGAAGTTGCTGATCCGAGAAAGCTGGAAGAGATCAAGGAGCTCAAAGAACCAAAAAAAGAAGAACTTGACCTAGCAAAGAAGATAGTCGCGGACCTGTCGGGAGAATTTGACATAACAGAGTACAAGGACACCTTTAGACAGAAAGTCGAAGAGCTTGTGCAGAAGAAGACGAAAGGCGAAAAGATAATTGTTGAGAAACCAGTGAAAGAAGAAGCTAGAGAACTGATGGTTGCGCTGCAAGAGACGCTTAAACAGCTGAAGAAGAAATGAAACAGCATTACAAACCAATGCTTGCTCAGTCTGCAGAGGCACCCTTCTCTTCAAAAGACTGGATTTTCGAGGTTAAATGGGACGGAATCAGAGCAATCAGCTACACAAACGACGAACTGAGCATAAGAAGCCGAAATGACAAGGAGCTTAAGTACAATTTTCCCGAGTTGGAAGAGCTTAAGAGCCTCACAAGAAACGCGGTTCTTGATGGCGAAATAGTGGTCATAAAAGAAGGAAAAACAGACTTCCAAACTCTCATTGAGAGAAGCAGACTGACCAAAACAAGCGACATCAATTACATGACTCAGAAATCCCCTGCCTCCTATGTCGTTTTCGACATACTTGAAAAAGACGACAAAGCACTCATCGACCTTCCGCTGATGGAAAGAAAGAAGATTCTGAAAGAGACCTTGAGGGAAGGAAAACGTGTTGTCCTGTCAGTTTTCGTCGAAGAGGAAGGCGAAACCTACTATGAAGAAGCGATCAAGAAGCGCGTGGAAGGAATAATGGCGAAGAAAAAAGACAGCAGATACACGCCTGGAGTGCGAAGCGAAAACTGGCTAAAAATCAAGAAGCTTCTTTCAAGTGACTGCGTGATTTTCGGATACACAATCGGAGAAGGAAAGAGAAGAGAGACCTTTGGAGCGCTAGTCTTGGGACTGTATGTAAATGGCAGGCCAGTCTATGTAGGCAAAGTGGGAACAGGTTTCTCAGAGACGACGATGAACCAGCTTATGGAAACATTCCGAGGACTATTAGCAGCGGAGAAAACCCTTGAGGGAGTTAACATTTCCGAAGAGATAACTTGGCTGAAGCCTGAACTCGTTTGCGTAGTTGCTTACCAAGTTGTGACAAAAGATAACAAGCTGCGCATGCCAAGATTCCTTTCTCTCAGAGCCGATAAGACACCGCTTGAGTGTACTTTGGACCAGATAAAGCAGAACAAGCTTCAGGAATATGCCTTAAAAAGAGATTTCACCGTGACACCCGAACCCAGAGACATTGAAAACAAGACCGGAGGTCAAATCTTCGTCATACAAGAACATCATGCGAGAAGACTCCACTATGACCTCAGACTGGAGAAGGAAGGAGTCCTCAAGAGTTGGGCTGTTCCAAAAGGCATACCTGAAAAAGTCGGCGACAAAAAACTCGCCGTCCAAACGGAGGACCACCCAATAGGATACGCCAGTTTTGAAGGGATAATACCTGAAGGACGGTACGGAGCTGGAACCGTGAAGATATGGGATAAAGGGTCCTTCGACGTCAAGATCTGGAAAGAAGACATGATTGAATTCACTTTGAAAGGAGAAAGACTCCAAGGAAAATACATATTGACAAAATTCAAGAAGGCAGGAGAGAAAGACTGGCTGCTGTTGAAGGTAAGAGACTAACATGGACAAAATTCATATCGGCACAATGGGCTGGAGCTACCCCTTCTGGGCTGAAAATTTCTACCCGAAAGGAGCCAAGCCCTCCGAATACTTGACTGAATACTCAAAGCATTTCGATACCGTGGAAATAGACAATACGTTCTACAGAATTCCAAACGAAATTTCATTCGAGAGATGGAAAAGACAGACACCAGATGGCTTTCTGTTCTCTGCAAAATTTCCCCAGATCATAACACATAAGAAAATGCTGAAAGACTGTAAGAAAGAGTCAGAGTTCTTTATCAAAAGTGTCTCAACCCTGCAAAACAAGCTTGGGCCGTTGCTGCTTCAGTTTCCGCCGACTTTTGGACCTGAAAAAATCACACTTCTAAAGGATTTCCTAGTCAATTTGCCTAAGAAATGCCGGTATGCGGTGGAAGTTAGGAATAGGAAATTGCTTGACGACAGGCTGTATTCCATTCTCAGAGACAACCAGACTGCTTTGACTTTGACAGTCGGCCATTTTATTCCAGAGATTGAGCAAATCACAGCTGACTTCGTTTACATAAGGTGGGAAGGAGACAGAAGCAAAGTGAACGGTACGCTTGGAAAAGTTGAAATTGACAAGACAGACGAGATCAGAGGCTGGGCAGCCAAAATCGACAGACTCTTGGACGAAACAAAAGAGGTGTTCGGGTACTTCAGCAAATACTATTCAGGACACCCCCCGACTGACGCGGAAAAACTCATCAATTCCCTCGTTACCACCTGAAGCCAAGTGAACACTCAAAACAAAAGCAGAAAAGGATTAATGCTTGTTTACCCAATTGTGTTTCGGTGTCTGATGTGAGGAATAGCGTTCTCTGTTCGTAAGAACAAAACCTTTAATACCGAACAACCCAACTCAGACAGTTTCATGGAATTTTTGAGACAAATCGAAGAGAAATGGCAGAAAAAATGGGAAAACGCCAAGATTTTCGAAGCAAACCCCGACCCGAAGAAGCCTAAGTGCTTCATAACCGTAGCCTACCCATATCCCAACAGTCCGCAGCACATCGGCCATGGAAGAACCTACACCCTTGCCGATGTGCACGCACGGTACATGCGGATGCGCGGCTACAACGCACTGTTGCCAATGGCCTTCCACTACACGGGCACGCCTGTCTTGGCCATGGCTAAACGCCTTCAAGAAAACGACACTGGACTGATCTCCGACTTCGTAAACGTCTACAAAATCCCCAAAGAAAAGCTGAAAGACCTCGCCGATCCGATGGAAATGGCCCGCTACTTCCACCAAGAAATCAAATCTGGAATGAAAGAAATAGGCTACTCAATAGACTGGAGACGCGAATTCACAACCATAGATCCACACTACAACCGTTTCATAGAATGGCAATTCCAAAAGCTGCGCCAAGGCGGATACATTGGCCGAGGAAGCCATCCCGTTGGCTGGTGCCCAAAAGATGGAAACCCGGTAGGCCAACATGACACAGTAGGCGACGTGGAACCTGAAATAGGCGAGTTCACAGTGATAAAATTCAAACAAGGCGAGCTTATCTTTCCAACAGCCACGCTGCGTCCAGAAACAATCTTCGGCGTCACAAACATCTGGCTAAACCCGAAGAGTAAGTACGTTAAGGCTGAAGTCGACGGCGAACAATGGATAGTCAGCCGCGAAAGTGCTGAAAAACTAGTTTACTTGAACCGCAAGGTCAAAGTTCTGGAGACTTTTGAAGGAAGGGAACTCATTGGAGAATACGTCGAAAACCCGGCGACAGAAACCAAGATACCCATAATGCCAGCGGATTTCGTCGACCCAAAGAACGCCACCGGCGTTGTCATGTCAGTTCCAGGGCACGCACCATACGACCTCGTTGCCCTAGAAAACATCAAAAAAACACCGTCACAGCTCAAAGAATATGGGTTGGAACCAGAAATCATGGATTCAGTCAGACCCATCTCGCTGATCGAAGTGCCGGGCTATTCAGACATACCCGCAGCCGACGTAGTCAAAAAGATGAACATCCAAGACCAGAACGATCCAAAGCTAGAAGAAGCAACCAAAGAAGTCTATAGACATGAGTTTCACAACGGCAAACTGAAACGCAACACAGGCAAATACTACGGTTCATCAGTAGCAGAGGCAAAAGACAAAGTGAAACAAGACCTAATTCAAGAAGGTAAAGCCACAACGATGTACGAACTGCTAAATAGACCTGTTTTTTGTCGCTGCAAGACAGAGTGCATCGTCAAAATCTTCCAAGACCAATGGTTCATCAACTACGGAAAACCCGAATGGAAAGCACTGGCACACAAGAACCTCGACAACATGGAAATATTACCTGAAGAACTGCGGCAAGAATTCAACAACGTCATCGACTGGCTACACGAGAAAGCCTGTGCAAGAAAATCTGGAATGGGCACGCGACTTCCATGGGACAAAGAATGGATAATCGAATCCTTATCCGACTCAACAATCTACATGGCGTACTACACGATAGTCAAGCATATCAAAGCACACAAAATCCAGCCCACTAGGCTGACAAACGAAGTGTTCGACTACATATTCCTCGGAATCGGCGACCCCGAAGAACTGGCGAAAGAAGCCAAACTGGACGCGGCGGTTTTGGAAGAGATGCATGATGAATTCATGTACTTCTACCCACTGGACAGCCGCCACTCTGGGCGCGACCTAGTTCCCAACCACTTGACTTTCATGATATTCAACCACACAGCCATATTCCCAGAAAAACACTGGCCCCGCCAAATAGCGACGAACGGCAGCGTAATGATGGAAGGAGCAAAAATGAGCAAGTCGTTCGGCAACATCATTCCGCTGAGAGAAGCGTTAACCAAGTTCGGTGCAGATTCAATACGGCTGAGCGTCATGTCAACGGCAGAACTGCTGCAGGACGCCGATTTCAGCCCCACAATAGCCAAAGCAATGAGAGAAAGACTGGAACGTCTCTACAGGTTTGTGTCCGAAGCCACCAAGACGCCACAGAAAACCAAGGTTTCGAAGGAGTCTTTGACTGCTTTAGACAGATGGATGCTGAGTCGCCTGCAAGAACACATCAGAAAAGCGACCGAAGCAATGGATAAACTCGCGGTTCGCAAAGCAATACACACCGTCATGTACGAGTTAGATCAAGACTTCCAGTGGTATCAAAGACGCATTGCAGGGCAAAATGAGAAAAGAAAAACCGCTGTTGAATACGTGTATCATCAGATAATCGACGCGCAAGTGAGAATGCTGGCCCCAGTCGCTCCACATATGTGTGAAGAGTTGTGGGAAATGACGGGTAGCAAAGAATTCGTTTCATTGACTCTGTGGCCGACACCTGACGAATCAAAGGTAGACATCAACGCCGAAGAGAACGAAGCACTGATTATGAGTGTGCTAGAGGACACGCAGAACATTACAAAGGCAACCGGTGTGGTGCCAAAAAGAATATGCTACTATACTGTCACATCATGGAAAGGCCAGGCATGGCTGAATGCATTGGAAAAATCGGTCACGAGCAAGGTTGCACAAAAAGATTTGATGAAGGATTTGATGGCAAAGCCGGAATTGAGAGCAAAAGCCGACAAAGTGCCAAAGTTCATCACACAGATATTAGACGAGTTGAATCGAATGTCAGATGAGCGGAAGAAACGCTTGATAGAGATCAAATTAATTGATGAACCTCAGGCCTTGAAAGAAGCAAAAGCTTTTCTGGAAAAAGAACTCAACGCGAAAATAGACATATACAACGAAGAAGATCCGCAACGCTACGACCCGAAATCGAGGGCGCAGCTTGCTAAGCCTTACCGCCCAGCGATTTTCATAGAATAAAATATATCAACCTAAGTCCTCCTCTTTTATTGCACGGAAAATGGATCCGTAGCGCAGCATGGATACAGGTACAGCCATAAAGCGCGTCGGCCTTCTAACGCATAATGCTGAAGAAAGCCGAAAGTCCTGGGTTCAAATCCCAGCGGATCCGCCACCTGCATTCCAAGCGAATTGTCGACGTTAGAGGCACCAAATTTGCCGGCTTTTCTGTTGCAAGCGGAAATTATAAATCTACAATGAAATAATAGTTTGAGAATACGATTATATTTGAGTTATCTCTGTATAAGGGGGAAAGTCATGAGTACACATGCAGAAGATTTGAAACTTCGCTTAATGACGATTGAACTGCTCAGAACTGCGAAGTACAAAAGAAACATCACCTACCGCGAACTCGCGTCTAAGACTGGTTTGCCAGTTACAGTTCTGAGCAGATACGCAAAGGGTCACGTCCTGCCCAACACGTCAAGGGCAAAACAGCTTTGGAAGGTTCTCACGAAACTTGTGGGTTTAGAAACAGAACTTCGCAGCAGAATAAGGTTCGATGAAGATGGATATTTTGACAACACAGAAATTGTTGGAGACTTCAACATTCTCCAGCAGGCAGCTAACCACGCGCTTGCCAACTTCGCTGGAAAACGAGTCACGAAAGTCCTGTCCGCAGCGGTGGATGGCATCCCATTGGCAACAATGGTCGGCAACGCTTTGGGAGTAAACCTCGTCATCGCTAAACGAAGCAAAGAAGTCGGCGTCAAAGCGTTTCTGGAAGAAACCTACATCCTGCTGAAGGGTTCAGGTGTTACAAACACACTTTACATTCCGAAAGAAGCCATCAAAAAACGTGACAGCGTCCTTATCGTAGATGACATGATCAAAACAGGCGAGACGCAAGCTGCCCTCGTGAATTTGGTTCGAAAAGCAAAAGCAGAGTTGTCAGGTGTCTTCTCGCTAATCGCCGTCGGCGAAGAGTGGAAGAAGACGCTTAAACTGTCAGGTGAGTGCCCAATAGAAGTAATCACCTACGTTAAGCCACCTTACGATCAGAGCACACGCTACTGACTAGAGAAAAGAGACATTCTTCCCCTTTCTCAAGTAGTTTTTCCCAAGTCTCAGCAGGGCAGTCTCAAAATTCACAAAGGATTTGCCACTTATCGCCTTTTTTGACCAGAAAGCCCTCAACTGTACTAAAGCGCCTTCGACATCAGCATTTTTGTTCACGATTCCAAATTGCTTCGCCGCGTCAACAACCAGAGGTGTCGGATAAGGATCAGCTTTCCGCCAGACAACGCGCAGGTCCCTCAGAAAAATGCTCACCGTAACGTTGCCGATGCCCTTACCCAATTCTTTCAGCCGGCTCTCCAAGTCCCGTGAATCAGACGCTTGATCATGAAGCTCATTGAGGCTCCCACCATATTGTTCAGTCAGGTTTCGCATGACAAGCAGAAGCTTGTCCGCCGTTTTGAAGTCGTATCGCGTATAGCTTCCCTCGTCCAGAATCTTGACAAGTCCGTCCCAACCAGTAGCAAGAATTTTCCTAGGCGTCAGAACGTTGTACTTCTGAAAGCACTTGTAAGTTTTCAAGGCGGCGGATTCAGTTATCGGTGCGCCAAAGAGGACGGAGGCAAGAAACCATTTGAACACCTCTTCATCCTTTCCATCTGAAAGATCAATACCCAAAGCTTCAGAATACTCCTGACCGAAATTTTCAACGAGCGCTTTCAACTTTTCCCGTTCCATAACATTTTTCACCCTCCAACAAGTCTTATACGGTCAACTCATAAACGGTTTACGAGGATCAAACTGTGCGGACCATAGAATGGCGCAACCGAACAGTCGTAACAATAGACCAAACAAAACTTCCAAACGAAGAAGTATTCATCACGCTCAAAAACTGTAATGAAATGGCTGAAGCCATAAAGACGATGAAGATAAGGGGAGCACCGCTTCTAGGCGCTGCGGCGGGTTTCGCGCTTGCATTGACAGCTGTCAATTCAAATGCTGCAAGCAAGGAGAAGCTTCTCAAGGAGTTGGAAACTGCAGCAGAAACGATAAGACGAACACGACCAACGGCTGTCAACCTGTTTTGGGCATTGGACCGAATTCTAGACAAGGCAAAAAGATTTTCTGGAAACCGTGAAGCTTTAACATGCTTCATCGTTAAAGAAGCACAAAAAATAGCAGATGAGGACGCAGCTTCAAACCGTGCGATTGGAAAGTATGGAGCTAAGCTTATTGAAGACGGGGACACGGTCTTGACGCACTGCAACGCAGGGGCCTTGGCTACAGTTGAGTATGGCACTGCGTTGGGTGTTATTCGAGCAGCCTGGGAACAGGGAAAACAAATCAAAGTCTTCGCAGACGAAACTCGCCCACTCCTGCAAGGAGCAAGATTGACAGTGTACGAATTGATGAAAGAGGGAATACCTGTCACTTTGATCACCGACAACATGGTCGGATATGTGATGCACAGGAAAATGGTCAACAAAGTCGCAGTCGGAGCGGACAGGATAGTCAGGGATGCCGTGATCAACAAGATCGGAACTTTCACAGTTGCGGTTTTGGCCAAGGAACACAAAGTTCCGTTTTATGTTGCGGCGCCAACATCAACCTTTGACTTGACCCGAACTTCAAAAGAAGTCATTATCGAGGAACGAAAGGCGGAAGAGGTCACTCACGTGGGTTCGAAGCTGATTACTGTAGAAGGAGTGGATGTATTGAATCCAGCGTTTGATATAACGCCCCTCAAATATGTGACTGCGATAATTAGTGAAAAAGGCATTATTCCGGCAAGGTCTCTCAGCAAATACAAAGCCAACCGCTAATAAGAGGAAACCCCAATTTTACGTTAGTCGTGAAATTGAATGAGCAAGAAAGAAAAGTCAACGAACAGCAGTTCCGAACTCAAAATCGAAGGCTTGCTTGTTGACAAAGGAGTTCGAATTTCGAAGAAACAGGCTATCGACGAGCTTTCTTCGAGAGGATACGGTGTCATCGAAGGTAAAGAGCTGCTGCTTACATTCTACGAAGCTCTCTACCTGTTGGACAAACAGATGCTCGAGATCGAAGATAGAAAAGGCGAGAACCTAGACTTTCAAACCTTGGTCCAACACCATGAAAACGTGAACGAAAACGCTTGGGCAGGCTACCTAGTCTACCGAGACTTACGAAGCCGCGGCTACGTCGTCCGAGAAGGTTTCGGTTCAAAAGTCGATTTTCGCGTCTACGAACGAGGAGACTACAGCAAAGACACCGCGAAATACTTAGTCATAAGCGTTCAAGAGGGAAAACCCATCTCAATCCAAGATTTGACCAATTCGCTGACAGAAAGCCTAAGCCTCAAGAAAGAGCTCATCTTGGCAGTGATAAACCGCAGAGGAGAAACAGTTTATTATTCCGTGTCAGAATTGACCTTAAAATAACATCAGAGGAAAATGGAAATGTCCGAATTCAAAACCCTGCGCGGAATGAGGGACCTCCTGCCCGAAGACGCAAAAATGATGATATACATAGAAGACACGGCGAGAAAAGTTGCTCGCCTGTACGGGTACAAGGAGATAATAACACCCGTGGTTGAATCATACGAACTTCTAGCAGCAAAAGCCGGCGACGAAGTAAGGTCCCGCATGTTCGCCTTCAAAGACCTAGGCGGACGAGACGTTGCCCTACGCCCAGAGTTCACGGCTTCCGTGGCTAGGCTTGTCGCCACTACGTTGAGGAATGAGCCTAAGCCCTTCAGGATCTTCTGCATGGGCAGCGCATATCGATACGATGAGCCGCAACGAGGGCGATACAGAGAGTTCTGGCAGTCAGACTACGAACTCATAGGCACAAACAGGCCTGAGGCAGACGCCGAAATCTTGATGCTAACCACCCGTCTGATGCAAAGTGCTGGCCTTGAAAAGTTTGCAATAAAAGTAGGTCATGTTGGAATTCTACGAGGAACACTCACCCAGGAAAAGATCAGCGAAAAAGAGCAGAACGCGATCATGCAGTTGATGGACAAGAAGGAATATGATGACGCCATCAAGCTAGTTGAGCAAGCTGGGGCATCAGAGAAGTGTTTGACGACCCTTCACCAACTTGTTGAATGCAGGGGTAGCGACATTTTTGAAGTAGTAAAGAGAATGAAAGAGTTGGTGAAAGACTATGAAAAGTCTATGGCAGCCGCAGAAAACCTACGGGAAATTCTGGAACTTATCGCGGCAAGCGGATGCAAAATCAACGTAAGTGTTGACGCAGGTATTGCCAGAGGACTTGAGTATTACACAGGAATGGTTTTTGAAGTGTTCGTCCCAGACTTGGACATCGCGTTAGGCGGCGGCGGAAGATACGATAGGCTCGTCGAATTGTTCGGGGGCGAACCGACCCCAGCAGTAGGAGTTGCCCATGGAATAGACCGCATAATGCTTGGGATGCAAAGTCAGAAAACAGCTCCAAAAATGGAAAAAGCGAAAACTGTCTTTGTATTTCCCATAAAAGACGAGCAGAGAACAGAAGCCGTAAGGATTGCGCAGATGCTTAGAGATGCTGGAATATTGGTTGAGGTTGAAGTTATGGGACGAAGGATGACAAAGGCTTTGGAAGACGCTGACAGAAGGAAACTGGATTACGCAATAATTGTCGGAGAAAGAGAGCTCAAGCAAGAATCGGTTGTGATCCGTGACTTGGCGAAAAGGCAACAGAGCACGGTAAAAATCGAAAAAATGGTTGATCAAATAAAGGGCTGAAACTCGTTAGGACGCGTGTGTTTCCCTTCTGAGAAAGTCGCCCACATCCAAAACGTTCTTCACCACAACTCCCTTTGTTGTCTTGTTCAAATCACATATTATTCTGCCGAAACCTAAACATTCATTGTGACGGTTCAGCACCAATACGTAGTCGCCCCTTCTGCTTGACCCTGTCGCCGTGGTTATGCCCTGCTTGAAAATGTCTCTTCCACAAATGAACAACCATTCAGTCTTCTTGTCAACAACAATTCTGTTCGCATTCTTTTCTGCCATCATCCTCAGCAGCTCAAAGCCAGGAAAGAATATCGCATTCTTAATCTTCCCAAGATAAGAGCCAGCACAGAAAAAGTCCCGTAACATCGCCTTCTTCAAATCTTCGCTGACAAGAAAATACCTGTTTCCTACCCTCACCACCAGATTCTCGTTCAGGTTGATGCTTGTACCGAAGAGACTGACAAAATCAAGGATTGGCTTAATCATGCAATCCACCCTTCCTGAGCTTGCACACGAAGAACCCCTGCGTTTCGCCCGGCCAAATTCTTCTGCAATTCTCCAATGAACTGCCTAGATTCGCACCAAAAATATCTGTGAGCCCTTCTTGTCCGTAACAGTCAATTTTATCAACTTTGAGGCCTAAGTTTCTTGTTGCCCAGTCGATGTTCAACTCGTTTTCTTCAGGCTCTAATGAACATGTCGAATAGACTATTTCCCCGTCATCTTTCAGCATTTTTACTGTTGCTCCGAGTATTTCTCGCTGCAAAGCTGCGTTTCTTTCCACATCTTTTATTGTTCTTCTTTGGAACCATTCCTTGTCTGCAGCAAAGTTGCCTGAACAAGGCATGTCAAGAAGGACACGATCATAATTTTTGTTCAGCTGCGACACTTTTCTTGCATCCAGTTCGTAGACTAGTGCAGTCTTGACTCGGCACCTTTCCAGCTGATTCGACAGTGCGATTAGTCTTCGCTTGTCAACATCCAGCGCAGTTATTACGCCCGTGTTGCACATTAGGTCTGCCAGTTGTGTGGTTTTTCCTCCAGGAGCCGCACATGCATCCAAAACTGTCTCGCCCCGTAATTCAGTGAACAGTGTGACTGGAATCTGGGCGGCTACTTCTTGAATTGAATACAGGCCTAGAAGATACTCGGACGTTGCGCCCACAGAGAACTTCGCTTTGTTAACCCAGTAACCGTTTTCAAGAAAAGGGATTTTTGCAAGTGTCAACCCCAAGTCTTGTAGCCTTTTCACGACATCAGAAAACTTTTCAGTGTTGGCAGAATTGATTCTGATGGCTTGTTTGAGGTTGACTTTCTTGTAGCCCCAACCCAATTTTCTGTAGCGGTCTACGAAAAACTCTCTCCCTGACATCGACGATAGTTTGGATGGCTGCTCCATAAAAACTTGACGCAAGCCAATATGAAGGGTTGGCAGCTTATTCCGAAAGTCTTCTAGTAACCAATTTCCTGATCTCTTCAGCCAAAATCACGGTTCCAGCAAGTAGCCCCAGAAAAGCCCAGTCGTACGGGCCTAGACCTGTTGTGCCGAAGAATCTCTGCAGGATCGGGATGTAGACTAAGGCCGAGATTATTGTGATCTGAGAAGCTATGCCAAGCCAGATCCACTTGTTGCTCTTGACGCTCGTCTTGAAGATAGAAGCCTTGTTTGTCCTGCTTGCGAGGACGTTGCCCATCTGTGCTACGACGATGCCGGCAAACGTCATGGTTGTTCCTTTAGCGTAGGCAATTTCATCGGGAACTTGCTGCATTCCAAGATGCCATCCGCCTGCTTGCCATGCCATTAGGCATCCTATCATCGCTCCTGTGGCGATTATGGCTCCGATGTAAAGAGATCGGAGAAACACTTGGGCGTTGAAAAGGCGTTCTTTGATTCCTCGCGGTTCCTCCTGCATTATTCCCGGCTCGGGAGGTTCTCGGCTTAACGCGAGCGAGGGGATTACGTCTATGCCTAAATCTATGGCTAAGACTTGGACGACGAGGAGTGGAAGAGGTATTCCCAGCACGGCGTAAAGCACGTAGGGGATGAGTTCGGCCCAGTTGTGTGAGAAGACGTACACGACGAATTTTCTGAGGTTTTCATAGATTGTGCGACCAGACTCGATGGCTTTCACTATTGAGGCGAAGCTGTCGTCAAGCAGAACCATGTCGGCTGCTTCTCTTGCAACGTCGGTGCCTGAGATCCCCATCGCTATTCCTATGTCTGCTTCTTTCAGTGAAGGAGCGTCGTTTGCTCCGTCTCCAGTGACGGCTACGATTTCGCCGTGTTGTTTGAGAGTTTTGACTATTCGGAGTTTCTGTTCAGGTGAAACGCGTGCAAAGATTACATCGCCTTTTTTGGCTTCGTCGTAGATCTGCTGGTCGCTTAGGGGTTCCATGTCAACGCCGCGGATTATGTGGGGGTTGTCGGATGTTGCGATGCCGACTTCTTCAGCTATGGCTTGTGCTGTTGGACCGTAGTCGCCGGTGATGATCGTGACTCTTATTCCTGCCTGTTTGGCTAGCTTCACTGCTTCAGGAACTTCTGGGCGTGGAGGGTCTTTCATAGCGGCAAGCCCAACGAGAACCATATCTTTTTCCGCTACGTCCTTGACGTTTGAAAATCCGTTTTCGGGAAGTTCTGCGTAAGCCGTGGCTATGACGCGTAGACCTTCATCAGCAAAATCACGAAGTCTTCTTTCTGCAGAAGACAAGTATTCCTTTGTCAGTATCTCTATTTTGTTACCGATCACTATTCTGTTACATATTGAGAGGATGCTTCGAGGTGCTCCCTTGGTGTAGACACAGATTTTGTGATCGTATTTGTGGACTGTGGTCGTTCTTTTGCGTTTGGAATCAAACGGTATCACGTGAACCATAGGTTTTTCAGCAATCAGGCTCTGCACGATTAGCCCATACTTCAGTGCAGTGACGAGTAATGCACCGTCGGTTGGATCTCCCACTACGCTCCATGACTTGTTTCTGTCGGATGGCGGTTCGACTCTGGCGCTATTGCAGAGTGCAGAGATTTCAAGCAGCTTCTCCACAGTGCGTGATTCTTCTTTTGCCAAGGGCTTGTCGCTTGAGGTGAAGTTGCCTATTGGGTTGTATCCGACGCCGGAGACTTTTATGATCTTGTCTTGCACCCAGATTTTGTTGACGGTCATTTCACCTTTTGTGATGGTTCCGGTTTTGTCGGTACATATCATCGTGACGCTGCCGAGCGTCTGGACTGAAGACAACCGTTTTACCAGTACGTTTTGTTTGACCATTTTCAGAACATTTATTGCCAAGGCACTTGAAACCGTGACTTGCAAGCCTTCTGGAACCAACGCCACCATCACACCGATCATGAAGAGAATACTAGCGTACAAGGTTGCATGAAGCCAGATCACGCTTACAAGAAAGAAGATTGCTCCAACGGTTATGGCTAGAATGAAGTCATATTTTGCTGTATAGGCGATTTCCTTCTGTAGAGGGCTCGGCTCTTCAGATATTTCTTGGGTCAAGCTTGCGATTTGTCCGAACTTGGTGTCCATTCCAGTTTTGATTACTACTGCTCTGCCCTGTCCCTTTGCGACGCTTGTGCTCATGAAAACGAGGTTTTGCACGTCTAGGTATGTGGTGTCTGTGATCTCTACTGGTTCGACTGTCCGCGGTTGTGGTTCAGATTCGCCTGTTAAGGGAACGTTGTTTGTCCACAGCTCATAGGCTTCGAACAGTCTGGCGTCCGCTGGAACTCGATCGCCTTCTTCTAAGACTATTATGTCGCCGGGAACAAGATCCTTGACCAGTATTTTCTTGAGTTCACCGTCGCGCATGACTTTGGCGTACTCGGGCATCCAGCTCTTCAATGTCTCCATGGCTTTTTCTGCTCGCCATTCCTGAAAGAGGCTGAAAACAGTGTTAACCAAAACGACGGCAAGTATGATAATGCTCATTTCAAACATGCCGCCAAAAGCTGCAAGCAAGCTCGCAAAAAGCAGCAACACGGCGAACAGGTCTTTCAAGTTTCTAAGAAACCTGTAAGCCACGGGTAGATGTTTTTTCTCAAGAAGTGTATTGGCGCCGTATTTGACAAGGCGTTTTTCAGCCTCTTCAGTGCTTAATCCGTGTGGCGAAGTCTGCATCGACTCGAAGACTTCTTCAACCTGCAGAGCAGCGGCATCTTTCAACAAAATCACTTACCCTAAAAATCCTGCGAAGACTGTGGGAGTTAGAATTCTTTAGGAAAGGATTTCTCGTTCATGCTGTCTGCTGCGAGAATGCGGATGTACGGAATGCTTGTGTGCAGCAATGTTCTCTTCAATATGAACATATTTAACCATCTGTGCTACGCGTGAGGCTCGTGGTACATTCGATTTTTGGTTGAGCCTCACGGTTTTGCTGTTCACAAAGCCAATGGCTCACATTTAAGTTGATCGGAGCGTTTGATGCAATTCTGAGTTAACAAGACAAGCGGCGGTGTTTGTGTTGACTGCCGGGAACATGTTGTTCATCATAAAATGTGTTATTGTTAGACTGTCACTTCTTTGGATTTCTTGCCACTCATGTATCCTATGTCTATTCTGCCCATGACCGTATTCTTCAATTTGTCAAGGTTCAGTTTAGCCATGAGGGCTTCTGGGTTCTTGTCAAGTTGTTTCGTCATGCATTCGATGGCGCGGCGTTTTTCTTCAAGGTTCTCGATCAGAGTGACTTTTCCTGAGAAGTGGACGGAAGCGTAAAGGTGGGTGCATTCGCCTTCAGAATAGCCATGGTCTAGAAGTGCTTGCCCCCATGTGCTGTTGTTTGATTTCAAATAGTGGAGTTTTCTCCCTTCTTTTGCACAGTGAAAGTACAAGCAGTTGTGTTCCTCGTCATAGCCGTGGCTGAGGGATACTAGGTAGGGCTGGTTATCCGCAGAGAGAGCGATTGTGATATACTTTGTAGTTTTGAGTATCTTCTTCAGGGTATTTACATCGGTTATTTCTTTGTCTTTGCGTCTAAGGTGGAATGTCATACCAAAAGGTGCGGTTGAGGCAGTCTATTAACTTTTGGGCAAGCGTTGTTTTTCCTGTAAATCTTAAATGGTCTGGCATCGAATAAGCGGTTTAGTGGTCAAATGAGCGAGAATCATGCTTTTGTCATGATGATTAAGGAGAAATACTGGATCGAATATCGCAATCGCCACCAAGATGGAGAAGAGACTCATTCTTACGTGGGAAGAGGAGCGGCGCCACCAAAGGGCACGCAAATTCTGCTGTTTTATGTCAGTAAACCAGTTAAGAACCTTGGTGGTTACGCAGACTTTGTTGAACGCAAGTTCGGAACCCCTGAAGAACTCTGGAGCAAGTATGGTGATGAGTCAGTCCTCAAGTCAGAAGAGGATTATGAAGAATTCGTTGGAACCGCGCAAAATGTCTCGTTCATCAGGTTCAAAAACCTGCATGAAGCCGCCAATCCAATACCCCTAGGCAACCTGCTCATGCTGCTGGGGGTCAAGAGGCTTTCTCGAAAAGGTTTCTACGTGAATAAAGAGACAGCCGCTAAGCTGATTTCGTTGATGGGATAGGTTTGAAGAGGCCTAATTGGATTCGCTGACATTGTTGGAATGGTCGGCAAAAAGTTAATAGGTCGCCGTTTTTACATGCATGTAGCTTATCTTTGGGCAGTTGGAAACAAGAATGTCTGGTTTGATTAAGATAGCGCTCCTAGCGGGTTACATTCGCGTTGGGCACTCTTATGCTAGAGTAAAGAAGGTTTGACGATGGTAAAGTATAGGCAGACTGAAGAAATTCAGAAGTTGATGAGTTATACTGAAATGATTCGTAACACGAGCATTATCGCTCATGTTGATCATGGGAAGACTACTCTTTCAGACAGTCTTCTGGCTGCAGCCGGCATAATCAGTGAGCAGAGGGCTGGGCAGCAGCTTGCATTGGATTCTTGGGAGCTTGAGCAGAAGAGACAGATGACTGTTTTCGCTTCCAACATCAGTTTGGTTCACACTTTGAAGGGTCAAGACTACTTGATCAACTTGATTGACACGCCTGGACACATTGACTTCAGCGGTGCAGTGACCAGAAGCCTGCGTGCCGTTGACGGCGCGTTGGTTGTGGTTGATGCGGTTGAAGGGCCAATGACTCAGACTGAGACGGTTTTGATGCAGGCTCTTAGAGAAAGGGTGAAGCCGATTCTTTTCATTAACAAGGTTGACAGGCTTATCAAAGAGATTAAGCTGACTTCAGAGGAGATACAGAAGAAGTTCGTCAAGATAATTGCCAGGGTTAACGATTTGATTGAAAAGTATGCTCCGCCTGAGCATAAGAAGGATTGGCAGGTCAAGGTTGAGAATGGGTCAGTTGCGTTTGGTTCGGCGCTTCATAAATGGGGGTTAAACCTGCCACACATGAAAATGAAAGGTGTAACCTTCAAGGACATCATCGATGCTTATTCAGGAGAAAAGATGGACATTGACCGAAAAGTCGACGCCTTAAGTAAGAAAGCGCCGTTGGCTGAGCCTATTCTGGACATGTTTGTTGAACACTTGCCCAACCCATTAGAGGCACAACCGTACAGGCAGAGCCAGATTTGGCCAGGCGACCCGAACAGTGAGGTCGGCAAAGGCATGGCTAAGGTTGATCCGAAGGGGCCGCTTTTGATGTGCATCTCGACGATTGAAGTTGACACTCACAGTGGAGTTGTTGCCATTGGACGAGTCTTCAGCGGTACGGTTGAGAAGGGTAAGATGGTTCAGCTGATTACAGCCAGGGCGAAAGGGCCGATTCAGCAGGTTTACATGAGTATGGCTGCTGACAGGGTGATTATCGATAGAGTTCCAGCTGGAAACATCGCTGCGGTTTCCGGATTACCGGCAATGCATGTTGGTGAGACTGTTGCTGAGGACGGGGTGGAGACACATGCGTTTGAAGGGTTGAAGTATGTTTCAGACCCTGTGGTGACTGTTGCTGTTGAGCCGGCTGATGTTAAGGATTTGCCGCTTTTCGACAAGGTTATGCATAAGTTGACGACTGAAGACCCGAACTTGCATTTTCTCATTAACAAGGAAAGTGGAGAGTATCTGCTTAGCGGCATGGGTGAATTGCACTTGGAGATTACTGCTTATCGAATGCAGGAAGCAAATTTGAAGGTGAAGGTCAGTAAGCCTATTGTGATTTATCGTGAAACGATCAGCCGCGACTATCAGGGGCCGGCGATAATGGGCAAGAGTCCTAATAAGCACAATAAGCTGTGGGTGACGATTGAGAAGTTGCCTGAAGAGGTCATTGAAGCTATAAAGGCTGGGAAGATTTCTGAGATGCAGACGCGGGATGATAGGGTGAAGGCTCTTAAGGGGTTCGGTTGGGAGACAGATGATGCTAAAAGCGTTGTGGCTATTGAGGGCAATAACATCCTCGTGAACAGGATAAAGGGAAGGCAGTATGTTGACGAGATTATGGATCATATTAAGTCTGGTTTCCGTGAGGCAACGTTCACTTCGGTTTTGGCGAAGGAACCTGCTTATGGGTTGAAGGTGAATTTGGAGGATGTTACTGTTCATGAAGACCCGGCTCATCGGGGTCCTGCGCAGATCTTGCCTATGACTTGGCGTCCGATATGGTGTGCTTTCCTGTTGAGCGAGCCGAAGCTTCTGGAGCCGTTGATTAGTTTTGAATGTAAGGTGCCGAACCAGTTTGTGAGCAGTGTCATTGCGACGGTTCAGAAGCGTAGGGGCAAGATCTTGGATATGATTAACGAGGAAGACATGATCATAGTTAAAGCGGAAATGCCGGTGTCTGAGTCATTCGGTTTGGCTGAGGAGCTGCGGTCGTCAACAGAGGGTAGGGCTTTCTGGGCTACGCAGTTTAGTCGGTGGGCTTTTGTTCCGGAGCAGATGCAGGGTGAAATTGTAAAACAAATCCGTGAACGGAGAGGTTTGTCGCCGACTCCGCCGAGAGCAGAAGAGTTCTTCGAGGACGCATAGGACCAGCGGCTTTTTCGGCTGTGCGTTTCTCTCTTTCTTCTGTGTTTGACAAAGATTAAATCTGGCTGAGAAAGATACATTCCCCAGCTAAAGGTGCTGATTGGTGCTTAGCTTGACGATGTTGCTTCTGATTGTTCCGTTGGCTGCTGGCATAGTTTCTGGTTTTGTGCTGCGTGAAAGAAAGCATGTTAATCTTGGCAGGGTTACGTTTGGCGTGATACTTGTTTTGATTTTTTCATTGGGTTTTACGATTGGTTCGAATAATGATTTGTTGGCTTCTCTTCCGACGGTTGGGTTGAGTGCGTTTGTGATGGCTGCGTTGGCGATTGGTTTCAGTGTGTTTTTCGTGGTGTTGGTGAGGAGGAAGGTGAAGTTATGATAAAGTACATTTTGATCGTGCTTGCAGTCGGGGTTGCGGGTGGTTACGTTGTTAACAATTTTGCTGCGGGTTTTCCGGTTGGCTGGGTTACGGATTATTTGTTTAATGCCTCGCTTTTTGTGTTGTTGTTTGTGATGGGGTTGACGTTTGGTATCGACAAGGAGGCTGTGGCTAAGTTGAAGGGCACGGGTTTCAAGGTTCTCGTTGTTCCGTTTGCTGTGGCGTTGGGGAGTATTCTGGGCGGTTTGGTTGGCGGGTTGATTTTTAGGCTTGACTTGTTTGGTTCGATGGCTGTGACTGCTGGGTTCGGGTGGTACACGCTTGCGGGGCCGTTGTTGACGCAGATTTTGGGGACGCAGTGGGGTGCGTTGGGTTTTGCCGCTAATTTTCTGAGGGAGTTGTTGACTATTGTCACGGTTTCGTTGTTGGTTAGGGTTGATAAGTATGCGCCTGTTGCTGCTGGTGGTGCGACGACGATGGATACGACGTTGCCGGTGATTGTGCGTTATTGTGGGTCGGATGTGTTGATTACGGCTTTTTCCAGCGGTTTTGCGTTGAGTATGGCTGCGCCGTTCACGGTGTTGGCGATTGCATCGTTGAAATAGGATTTTGTTGGTATGTTAGGTGTAGGCCTATGGTATGGACTGTTCAACATGGTTTTTGGTTGAAAAAGAGCCAAAAATGACCTACCCCCTCCCCCCTAGGTTTTCAGCACGTGAAGTACTGTGGTGAGTCTTTGGCTGGGTCTTTTAGCGGGGTTTGGTGTGCCGTTTTGCTGTCGTGCATGTTGAATTTGCCTCGGAATGGATGTACTGAAGTTTCTATGTTGATCTGCGTTAGATAGTTTTAAGTATTTTCTGCAGACATTTTGCGAAGTGTTGAGAGGAGATTGTTATGAGTTTCGATTTTAAGCGGAGATTGGTTGGGCTTCAGGATAAGATGGATGAGTCTGGTTTGGATTTGGTTGTTTATGGTTCTTGTCAGAATTTTCAGTACTTGACAGGCTTGCTTATTGATTGGCGTCATTGGACGGACCTTGGAAGTCAGGCTAACAATGTCTTCGTGCCGAGAAAGGGAGAACCGATTCTTACTGTTGGTGAAGAGTGGGCGAAGCAGGCCGCTCAAACATGGGTTAAAGATGTTAGAACGTTTGGAGAGAAGGACAGTTTTGAGAAGCTGATTAGAAAGGTTCTGATAGACGTTGGCGTCGCCGGGAAGAACGTGGGTTTGGGAGATCACGTTTGGGGGTCAACCGTTACAGAAATTGCGAAGGCGATGAAGAATCCTGTGTTGCACAGGGCTGAGAATCTCATGGACAGCATTAGGATGATTAAGGATTCTGGCGAAATTGAAAGACTCAGGAAAGTCGGAAAGCTTACAGATAAAGCAGTTGAAGCTGTCATACCTAAGATTAAGAAAGATGTGACTCAGCGGGAACTCAGGGTTGAGCTTGAATATGAGGGCAGAAAGCGGGGGGCGTCAGACGTTTCTTTTCCGCCGTGGATTGGTTTTGTCAAATCAGGTTCCGAAGTCTCTGCAAATCTGGTTGCCGTTCCAATAGACGAAGGTCTGGCGCCTGGCACTTCGATAGCTTTTGACAACGGGTTTGTGCTTGACGGATACTGTTCAGACTTTGGGAGAAGCTTCTATTTCGGCCCTGCCAGCAAAGAAGTGAAGAAAGGATACGACGCTTTACAACAGTCGGTTGTCGAAACCGTGGACAAAATGAAAGATGGCAGCAAGCGGGCTTGCGACGTTTTCCCAGCAATAGAAAAGACTTTGGATAAGCTGGGTTATGGCGACTACTTGCGCGCGCGTTTGCCAATGAAGTCTGTTGGACACAACATCGGCGTAGAAGTCCACGAACCTCCATGGCTTGACCCTGACTATGACCAAATGCTACAGTCAAACATGGTTATGGCTATTGAGCCTAAGCTCTGGCACGCCGGCGAATACTATCTGCGAGTTGAAGACATCGTGCTGGTTGAAAAAAAGAAGACCGAGTTCCTGACTAACTTTGATAGGGAACTTTTTCAACTGTAACTGCAAGCCCGCGCGCTTGGCGAAGGGTGAGACGAAGAACTGATAGGGCAGAAGCAAGAAATGTCAATGTGAGGGAAAGGTTCTTGAAGATTAAATTCTTGGGTGCAACGCGTCAAGTGACTGGATCGAGCTATTTTCTGGATGCTGGCGGATTGAAGATCCTTGTTGATTGCGGACTGTTTCAGGAACGGGACTATTCCCAGAGAAATTGGCAGGCCTTCCCCATTCCTCCAAGCCAGATCAAGTATCTGCTCCTCACCCACGTTCACATAGATCACTCTGGGCTTATTCCCAAGCTTGTCAAGGAAGGGTTTGCCGGAGACATCCTGCTGACCCCTGCATCTAAAGAGTTGTTTCCGATCGTGATTCTGGATAGCGCCAGAATGCAGGAAGAAGACGCTGCCTTCAAGAAAAAACGCCATGACAAGGAAGACCGGAAGGGACCCTACCCCGAAATCCCTCTGTACACGGGTCAAGATGCGGAGAAATGCTTTCCCCTCCTGAAGGCGGTTCCCTATGAAGAATATCATCTGCTGAATGATCGAGTCAAGGTTTGTTTCCACGACGCCGGGCACATCCTTGGCTCGGCCATGATTGAGATCATTGTCCAAGAAGAGAATGAGTCGAAGAACATCATCTTCTCAGGCGATATCGGCCAGTGGGACACGCCTCTTCTCAGCAATCCTTCTGTTTTTGATCGAGCGGATTACGTGGTCATGGAGTCGACCTACGCGAATCGCAACCACGACAATCCCCAGGATGCTGATGACAAACTCTGCAAGGTCGTAAACGACACGGTAAAGGCAGGTGGGAACGTTCTCATCCCCACCTTTGCCATTGAACGCGCCCAGGAGCTGTTGTATCACTTCAACCGCTTGGCGCGTGCCGGAAGGATCCCTTATGTCGTAACGTTTCTCGACAGTCCGATGGCTATCGAAATTACGAAGGTTTTCGAAAGATGCAAGAAGTATTTGGACAAACAGACGATGGAGCTCTTCAAGGATGGTCAATCCCCCTTTGACTTTCCAGGGTTGAAGCTCGTCGAATCTGTTGAAGCGTCCAAGGCAATCAACCTGATCAAAGGGTCAGCCATCATCATGGCGGGTTCAGGGATGATTACGGGGGGACGAATTAAGCATCATCTAGTCAGAGAGATAACTCGTCCGGAATCCACGCTTCTTTTTGTGGGGTACCAGGCAGTGGGGACGCTTGGACGGCAGATGTTGGACGGGGTTTCTCCAGTCAGAATCCTCGGACAGTCTTATGCGGTGCGGATGAAGATCGAGGAGACCGATGCCTTTTCCGCCCACGCCGGCATGAACGACCTGCAACGTTGGCTCAGCAACTTCAAATCTCCGCCGAAGCATGTTTTCCTGATCCATGGTGAAGAGGAATCAATCTTGAGTCTAGAGAACTATCTCAATTCTAAGGGCGGATGGGAAGTTAGCGCACCAACGTACATGGAAGAATATGACCTCTGAATTGCCTAAGAGACTGTTGTCGCCCGCTCGGTCTGGTCTTAGCGCGCTAAAGAAGCCCTTAACGCTTAATTGATCAGAAAAGAAAAAAGACAGGATTCCATTTATTCAAACAAAGTGAACGAATTGAGAGCTAGCGTCTGGGTTATAGTTCCTTTTTCTTTGCCTACGCAATACCCAAGTTGCCCAAGGTGTGGGAGGCCAGTCTCGTCAGTTTCTAACTACTGTGATTTTTGTGGGACTTTGCTACGTCCTGAATTTGTGTTGAAGATCTGTCCTAACTGCAAAAATAGAATTCCCGTGTCAGCTCGCTTCTGCTCTCAATGCGGTCAAAAGCAGCAGGCGTTTCCTTGAAAAAGCGTGTCTAGATTTGATGGTGTGAGGTTAAATGGGATAGTGTTCCCTAAGCGCGCGCCAGCAAACTGGTTAGAACTAAACGCTTAGAAGATTAGCGGTTTGAACCCTCTTCTTTTGCCAAATCGGTATCCCATGTAACCCCCTATCACATAGGAGAGTGAAATATATGGGATAAAAACAGAAGGCTCTTCTGCCAACGCTGTGAGGAGAAGGACACGGTTTAAGAGAAAGGTTATTGCGGCATATATGAGAAAGCCAAAAACGGCTGCTCCGAAGACTGGCCATAGTACTTGCCAGAATTTGAGACTTTTTATTTGGTGAATCTTGAAACCAGCAAAAGTCAGCATTGGGGCTATCAGAGTGTAAAGTAACGCACTTTCCAAGGTAGTATAGCCAGTCAGTTTGATGAAGTAGTCTAGCCAAGTGAATAGAAGTAGGGCAACATAGAGCGATATTGCCAACCACTTCATGAACTTCCCTGAAACCATTTCTTTCTGAATACGTGCGCACGCTCTCACAATGTAAGGTCCTGTCCGCTTTATTGGTCTCGGACAGTAGTGCCATAATCTTTCACGGATATTCATTGTTTCACTCTTCTGTTAACCTCTGAAAAAGAAATTCAGAAATCTTGGTTGGTGGCATTGATTCTAGGCTTTTCGGAAGCTGAATGTTTCGCTCTTCCATCTCGGCAAGCAGTGTTTTTCTACAGTTCTCGAGATAATCGCAATTCTCACAGTCGCCTTCGTGTTTGTACCAAACCTGAACTCCGTTCTTTGCAGAAAAAGTGATTATGACTGGTGTCTTGAATTCGGAGCTGAAGCCTGAAAGAATTCCAATTGCGGGATCTACCATTCTTACTTTTATCTTGTTCAGTTTGGCCGTTTCCATGAGTGCTTGCGAGACCTTGCTGTCAGCTACATCCGCAGCTTTGTGGACTGTCTGACGGCTTATGTCTAATTCCCTTGCTATTCCCGCTTCTAAGAAACCTCTCCTTTTCATGTCCCAAATCCTCAATTGCTTAGAAGTCAGGTAACCGGCACTCAGAGCCATGATTATCCGCGTAAGCATTTAGATGCTGACAACGCTCATAAACCTTGCGGTATGATTTGGGATACTCTTGGCGCGGGCTTGTCAAGTATCGCGCGCTTAGGGAAGAGTTCTTTCGTAAATGTACGCGTGGTCTCCCCAGGGCAAAGTGACCTTCTCTTTTTTCTTATAGCCCAGCTTTGTGTAGAAGTTTTTCGCCCAATACGCTTTTTCCCAGACGTAGGCAACCCTGAGTTTCTTCAGTCTCATCTTTTTGGCTTCGCTTTCTATGTTCTTCATTAAAGAAGTGCCGAGGCCTCTGCGCCTATGTCCGGGTAGAACGTGTACCCACCTGACTATTCCGGTCTCGTCTCCTTCGATTCCCAAGGCGGCAATGCCCACAGGCTTGTTTTCAAGTCTGTAAGCGTAAAAAATCACATTCTCAAATTCCTTGTGCAGCTGCTCGATTGTCAAAATTGGGTCCTTGAACTGTTCTGGCGGGATTATGCTTCTGTAAGCATCACTGTTGCTCGTGTTGATGACATGCAGAACCAATTCGATGTCTCTTACATCAGCTCTTCCAACACTCATGATTGCTAACTACAGTAGAAGTCACTTAAGAGTGGTGAGGTCGCCAGGATTTGAACCGCGTGCCATCTATCAGCAATGAAGCTGAAAAGAACTGAGAATTGTAAAGGGGCAGACAGACAACTCAAGGTTTAAGTTTGTTTGTCAACAAATATCTGATCATGGACATACAAATGGCAGATGCTGACGAGAACGATGTTGAAAGTCTGATAAGAATCTATAGCTCTCCAGATTTGTATCATAATCGAGAAGAAGCTAGCTGGTTTGTGAAGTCATTCTTTGATTATCATCACATAAAAGTGATGAGAAATGAAAGCAGAGTAATAGGCGCGATATTTTGGAACGTTGTGGAAGAAAAGCATCATGGACTGGCGGAGATTGGTGATTTTTGGATCGACAAAGACTCTAGAAGAAAGGGTCTTGGAGAAAGGCTTCTCCGAACGGTCATTGAAGACATGAAACAATTCTTTGAAAAAGACAAGCACACGCTTAGAAAGGTCTTGGTCACGACTGGTGAAGATAATGAACCAGCAAAGAATCTGTATGAGAAGGTTGGTTTTCAAAGGTCTGCAGCTGTGGCAGATTTGTTTGGTCAAGGCGAGACTGAGCTTGTCTATGTTTTGACGGTTAACCCTTGATCGCATATGTGAGTCAGAAGGGAGGTTGTGAAGAATTGGCGAACATTCGGAAAGCTCTGCCTGAAGATCTGGCGTCCATAGCCGAGTACTACGGTCCGAAGGGAGATACTCCGTGGGATCCGTTTACAAGTGAAGATCGTCTGGGACAGATGATTGAGTTGAAAGATCTTGTAATCGCTGAAGCGGACGGATCACTCGTTGGATTTGTCTATTTTTTTGTTGGCGAACATCCATGGTTTGAACCAGAAGTTGGTAGATACGGTCACATATTAGAGGTTCATGTTAAGAAAGATTATCAGGGCATGGGAATTGCAACGGAAATGTTGGAGTACGCAACAACTGATTTGAAAAAGCGCGGTGTGGAAGTAGTATTCATAGATACCGGAAGCAATAGCGCTAAGGCGCGCCATCTTTATGAGAAGATGGGATTCAGAGAATTTGGACGAACGCTGCATTTCAAGAAGGCACTCATCTGATCCGATAGGTCTGGAAAAGACTCAAAAAGATACATAGACAACGGTAGTAGTTCACCATTAGATCAGTGACGTGGAGGCTTGAGGGAATTTTGGTCTACAAAGAGGTATGCTATTTTTCATAGAACCATTTTGGGGTTCTAGAATCAGTGACGACTTCCCATGGACAGCCGTACGGCTTGATATCCAGAACAGGGGTGCGGTCATAAGCGTCAAGGCCGCGTACCCAAAGAATGTTTTCTCTGCGTTTCATCACTTCTACTAAAGTCAAACCAAATGGATTTGGATGATTTGGGCCTCTATCAGCAAGAGTTCCCACAAGCGGTAACCCTGATCTGCCTCTGGGATGAACTTGCAGAACAGCTTTTTCAGTTTTAGATGTTTTGTGCATCCAGAAAATTATGAAAACGTGAGAAAAATCCTCGATGCCATCTAAAGCTTTGGCGAAGCCCTTTTCAAGCACTATTTCCGAGACAAGACTCTTGTCGGTAACATCTTCTTCGGGCGATGCTCTTTTCACAGAACCTAAGGGTTTAATTTCAATTTTCTGTGAACACAAATTATACCACAATAGTCTGTGGCCAGTCCAGAGAGATATTAACCTATGCACTCACTGGTGCTGTTAAGTTAAGTTACCCAGCAAAGTACCTTCGCTAACTTTACAGAACCTATAGTATTCTTCTACATGGAAAGTTGTCCTTGATGTTTTCGTGGAAGAAAGTGCCATGAGAAGCTGCAGACATCAATTGTAGGTAAATATGCTCTGGGACTCCAAAATACTGGTAGACTCCACCGCTGTTAAATTCTATTTCTAAAATCTTGAGTGTTCCGTCATAACCAACTGAACGCAGGTCGCTTGAACTCACAAATTGTCTATTCATAGTCATACCTATTCCATCAGAATCTTTCCCTTCTCGTCTATATGCGCTACCTGCCACTCGTACCTGTTCTTTTCGACAGCTTTCCGTATTTGACCTCTGATAGGATTCAGGTAAGCACATGGATGCTCTCTCGTCAACAATACTATGTTACTGATTTCTTCGTCTTCGGTCATACCATTGAACGCCACAAAATCAATCGGGTTCAATATGGGTTTCAAGTCGAACGGATTAATTTTCAGTTTTCTGATGGATGGACAAACTGCGTTGTAGAAAGCCTTTACCGCTTCTTTCCTGCCTTTTTCTACCGCTTCCATTCTAAGATTTTTTATTTGGTCTGCAAGAGCTTCTTCTTTTTCGGACAGTGTTCTCGCGTTTGCTTCGTGTTCATCTAGCCATGTTTTTGGTGTTTTAGCCTTTGATATGAGCCGCAAGTCTGAGACGCGGTGTATTTTGCCGCATGGACAGAAGGCAAGGATTTTTCTGAAAAGTTGGTATTCTACAAAGAGACTCATTAGACAAACACCTTGTAGGAGACTTTATGGTCTTCGAGGGCATCTCGGATGGATTTTTCGTTTTTGCTCAACGTTGCTTTTCCAGTTTTGACTTCTACAAAACTTAGAGATTCCACTTTTCCTTTTGACAAGCCGTTGAACACTAGCAGGTCAATAGGCTTTCCTAGAAATTTGCTATCGGGAACAATCCATTTGAAGTCTTTAGCTGTTGGTAACGCCAATTCAAGGAAGTTGCCGACGTTCGTGGCTCTGGTTGTTATTGCCGTTTTCTCGGTGACTTGACTGATTTTTTTCGCTAATATGTTTTCTCGTTTTTCAAGGTCTTTCGAAAGTTCTTTTTGTGCCTCAAGTGCCTCTTCTGGAAACGCTTTTGTTCCATCAAAAAGGGTAGCGTCTGATAGCTTGAACTCCTCTCCACAGGGACACTCCGCGAAGAGGTCAGAGGCTTTCAAGTTTTTAATTAACTCTGCGACTTGCATTTCTTGCTGATTCCCCCAATAGTTAAACCTATTTATACCGATTTTTTTAAAAACTTATGGGATAGTCAAAAGTAGTCTCCATACCTTGAATCGAACTCAACAAACCTTTTAAGAGAACTCGGATATAGAGAAAGGGTGTGGCGCATGGAAGGGGATTTGAACCCCCGAACTACCGCTTAGTAGGCGATTGCTGTCTCCAAGCTAAGCTATCCATGCTCCCTATCGTTTTACCGTGGCATTACGTCTGCCAAGTTCTTCAATGATGAGTTCAGAATTTTCTCGAAACCCATTTGGGATTCTTGCCGTTCAATCGCGTTCACTATTTCTTTCATTTCTTGTTCTCTGCAAAGTAGGTAATGCTCTTTTGCTATACGGTTGTATTCAACGAAGTCATGTGTTGGCACTTCTGGGTTTTCTATACAATGCGAAAAGACACAAGACCCGAATTAGTGCAGAGAGTCGGAATAAGAGCTAGAGAAACAAACAACATAGTTGAAAGATTGCATGGCACACTCAAAGACAGAACAAAGCCAATGCGAGGACTCAAATCTTTTGAATCAACAAAACTGCTACTGGAAGGTTATGCAGTTCACTATAACTGTGTAAGACCTCACCAAAGTCTAGGCGGTAAAACTCCTGCTCAAGCTGCAAGAATGGAAGTGCCTAGCAACTGGAAAGGTCTGATAGATCAAGCAACCAAGCAAGAAGCAGAGCTTCTTGTTAGGACTATGAAACAGAAAGAGGAAGGACAAGGGTTGAAGGTGATAAGTAAATGAAGAAAATCTTAGTCAGTCTCCCAGATGGAGTAGTTGAAACCTTAGACAACGAATTGATAGGTAAAATTGGACAAACTCGCTCTGACACTCTCCGCACCATAATCATGAATTGGCTATCCGATCAAGGTTATCTTGCAAAAGGTGGAAAACATGAAGAAAAGCAAAGTTAAGCGAGAACCTGCTGAGGAAATGGACCTGCTAGACACGATGCTCTCTAGCCTCGTTGAGTTACTAGAGGAAAAAGGAATCTTGACACAAGAGGAATATGAAAAGCGAATCATGGAAAAAGTAAAAATCAAATAAGCAAAACACTGTCATTATAGTGCATGAGTACTACGATAGTTGGGGCAAGAGGAGAAGCAAAAGTAATTAGTGAACTAACGAATAGAGGCTGGGGCGTCGGTAAACCACTTCTTGATTTAGGAATAGATTTGCTCGCTTACAAGATTGAAAATCACTCTATCCGACTTGTCGCAATCCAAGTAAAGACATCAGCGACACCTAGTCATCATGGGAATACCTGCTATGGTGCTCAATTTAATGAAGAAGAGGTAGTCGATGGAATTTTCTACATTATCGTTTGTCCAGAAATTGACGAGTTTGTAATCATCCCCTCAGAGGAAATAAGACGAAAACCCCATTGGCATCAAGACCAAGAAGAATGGCGAAGATTTAAGAACAGATGGGAATTAATAACGTGACAAGCAATCGCTAATCACATCTTTATGTTGGGTAACTTAACTTAACAGCACCGCACTCACTTGTTTGAACAATATTAGCGGTTGAACAGAGATTCAGCGCGCGCAAAGTAACTTGTTACAATTTACCATTCTTTCAACACAGGCAGAAGGGAGCCCAAAATTAATAATTGTTACAAAACCTTCGTAGAAAAAATTCTTCGTGACGGTTTGTTACGATCGCGCTCCAGAAAACGCATGAAAGCAACGTTGCACAGTGCAGGGAATGACATAAGTCACTTCTTGCGAGAGGCTCTGGTTACGAGTAAGGTAATTCCGACTCCGGCCAGAGCGGATGCGGCGCCGAGTACGAAAAGCAAGACAAGCATTTCAGTGGGCAGAACAACGATAAACTTCGTTGCGGGACTCCAAGGCGAACTAAAGTCTTCCACTGCAATCATGACGTCTTTCGTCAGAGACCCAAGGTTCCCTTGATAGGTCAGAACAGTGAGCCATGCCCCGTCTGGAAGCAGTTCACTTAATCTCAGGTCAACCTTTGACAGTTCTCCCGTTGAAAGCATGAATTGAACGGGTCGCCAGATCGTTTGAGACGTTTGATAGTAGGCAAGGTTCATCGGATATCTGACATTCTCCAACTTGTTTTCAGTAAGCAGAAAAAGCGTTATCTTCCCATCACCACCGACTGGACTTGTGATCAGAAGCGGATAATACAAAGTGCTACAGTTGAACCTGTAGACTATTGGATCCATGCTTCTTTCCTCAGCCTGAAGAGTTACAAGGTCCAACGCGTAATACCTGAACCCTCTTGATACGTAATCTTCAACTGCGGATTGGAATTTGCCCAACGTAATGTCCTGATCCACGCCGCTTGACAACAGGAAATCGTTTGCCCAGTTGACCAAGGCAGTCGCATCAACTGCCATAACAACGGTGATGTTGTGAGCCCCAATTTCCTCATGGAAAACCACCTCCACACTACCGCCACGGGCTGCATCTGACGACAAAAAGTAGAACCTGTTGATAGCTTCTGCCCATATCATTTCCTGAATCTTCTGAAAGGATTGGAACGATCCAAGTCCGATCTCAGGCTTCGAAGGAAGGGGAAGAATCTCTAACACCATTGTCTGCTCGCTCGCCCTCACATCGGTAGACAGTATCAAGATTTCCTCATTTCCGTTCCAAGCTACGATAGCCTTCTGCCCTGACTCGTAGATCGAGACGCCGGGAACAATCGGAAGTCCACCTCTGTCTGCATAGACCAAGGGCAACAAGATGCTGACCAGCAAGACAAAAAGAACAGAAGCCACGGTTATTCTCAACCTGAACCCCACATCGTATATTTTCCCAGTCACTAATAATACTGAGTCTTAGAACGATCGAAAACAGAAAGTAGAACGGAAAAACCCACCTTTGATTGACGACACATCAGCAGCTACCGACGGATGCCTGAGTCGCATGGGCGCGCGCCGCGTGCTTGGCCAGATCGATCGGAGAGTTGAAAGTCAACAGACAAGTGCATGCTGCGATTTTACGTTGACATTGAGGCTTGCAGCAGAAGAGAACGCAGGCATCCCGTGGAAAATCTAACATAACGCATAAATGGCAGGAATGACCCCAACTTGTTGGGGAGAGAGGGCTAGAACGTGAAGGTTATTATGAAATATGGCCTTCTTGGGTTGATTTTGGCATCATTGCTTCTTGGATTTTTCGCATTTTCATTTGAGATTCGACTATCCAATGCGGAACCAGATGCTTTGACGGATGATCCACGTGTTTCGAATGTTACGACTGAGTTGCGGAAGGAATGGGGGCACACTTACGAACGATACACCGCTTTGGATGACCTAGAGGCGCTGGGGCTATCAGGCTCCGACTGCGACGACAACGATTCTGCAAGACTAGTAGTTGGCGTGGACATAACAAACCAGCGAGTAGAAGGATTGAACAGAACGATTTCTTGTGAAGGTGGAAACGTGACTGGCATCATCTCAGTGGAGGGCAAAGTGCGAGTTCTCACTGTTGAAGTGGCGTCTAGCCAAGTTTTCTCGTTTGTCGAGAGAATTCAGACAAACGAACTGGTGAGATATGTGGAGCGTGACACAAAGGCAAGTGCTACTTTCCTTCCCAACGATCCATATTGGTCTCTTCAGTGGGGCCCAAGAAAAATCGAAGCGGATGCGGCTTGGAATACGACGACAGGTTCTTCAGGCATTTTGGTGGCAATCATTGATACCGGCATAGACTATACGCATGTCGACTTGGCTGCAAACTATGTCTCACTGGGGTATGATTGGGTGAACAATGACAACGATCCTATGGATGACAATGGGCATGGAACCCACTGCGCCGGAATAGTGTCTGCCAAGTTGAATAACGGAGTTGGAATTGCCGGTCTTGCTCAAGTTCGCATCATGACAGAAAAGGTCCTAGACAGCGGTGGGTGGGGGTACTACTCTTGGATTACTGAAGGCATCTATCACGCCGTGGCTGCTGGAGCGAAAATTATCAGCATGAGTCTGGGAGGTAGCTCTTACTCAGAGCCACTTCGTGAAGCCGTGACATACGCTCGCGATCAAAATGTGCTCGTGATTGCCGGTGCCGGAAACACTGGCCTGCCCTCGCCGCTTTATCCAGCGGCCTACGATGATGTTATCGCAGTCTCCGCTACAGATTCAAATGATAACATAGCTGCTTTTTCCAGCTATGGGAGCTGGATTGATCTCGCGGCTCCTGGCGTTGATGTGTACTCCACAGTTTTGGGTAACGGCTATGCATACAAAAGCGGCACATCAATGGCGTGTCCGCACGTAACGGGTGTCGCCGCGCTAGTCTGGAGCGTGTTCTCAAATTCTGCAGCAGATCACATAAGACAGATTTTGCTTCGAACTGCTGACGATCTCGGTGAACCGGGATTTGATGTTCACTACGGCTATGGACGGGTGAACGCTAGAAGGGCCGTCGCTGGCATACCTGAACATGACATAACGATTGCGCGATGGAAGCAGTCTCGCAGACTTGATCCCGGCGAAACCGGCGCATTCAACGTGACTGTCTCAAACTATGGAAAAAGCAACGAGACAAACCTACTTGTGCAGTTCTTCGTCAACGAAAGTCTGATCGATTCCGCCACCATAAATTCGTTAGAGGTCGACGCCTCTGCGAGCTTGAGCTTTTCGTGGGGCACCGCAACCGATGGATTCTACAATGTCACCTGCTACGTTGTTCCCGTTTCGGGGGAGGACATCGTTGAAAACAATGTGGCACGGTCAAGCTTGGTAGTGAGATTCCCAGCCATCCTCAGGGTCCCGAAGAATTGTCTGACGATAAAAGCAGCATTGAATGATGCCTATGACGGAGACACAATTCGCGTGAGCGAGGGAAGGTATGCTGAAGGCCAGATAGACGTTTTGAAAGACAATGTGACTCTGATCGCAGACGGGCAAGTGACGCTGGACGGCTGTAAAAGTGGCAATGTTTTGAACATTTTGGCCAATGACGTTGTAGTGGACGGATTTGACATAAGGAACGGCTCCTCGTACGGGGTGAACGTGAGAGGTTACGGCAACGTTGTTCGGAGAAACGTCATAGCCGATAACGTCAACGGAGTGCATTTTCACAGTTCTGAAAACTGTGTCTTGGAGGACAACCTTCTCACAGGTAATGAGAATGGTATAGATTTTGAGTATTCTTTGGAAAACACCATTAGGCGGAACAGAGTGGTGGGTGACTCTTTTTTTGGTGGCATCAATCTCTGGCGGTCTTTCAACAACAGTGTAGCTGAGAACAGGGTTTTTGGAGGGATAGCCCACGGGGCTCTGTTCTTTTATCTCTCGGAAAACAACATTATCGTCTCAAACGACATTACTGGAACGCGATGCGGTCTAGCTCTCATTGGGTCTCCCAACAATGTGTTGAGAAACAACACGATGGCTGAAAACTCGTGCAACTTTGCGCCGTGGCTCACCGATGAGGTCCACTACAGCTGGCGTGGTCCCAACGACGTTGACGCTTCAAACACCGTCGATGGCAAGCCGATATATTACTGGGTCAACGTAAGTGACAGAGCCGTGCCCTCAGACGCGGGATGTGTGGTGCTCGTGAACTGCAGAAACATTACGGCTGAAAACCTAGACATAAAGAACAATTACAATGGTATATTGCTTATCAATTCAAGCAACATATTCATACGTCGAAACAACATTACACACAATTGGGCCAACTATGACTATGAGAGTAGCGGAGTGCTAGCATCATCCGACTCCTACGACATCACTATAACTCAAAACAACATTGCGGCCAACAGCAACGGTTTGTATGTCTTGGGACATAACAACACTATCAGCATGAACAACATCACGAACAACTTCTATGATGGCGTGGACGTCTGGACCGACAGCATTGTGATCCAAAACAACATAACAGGTCAACAAGGAGCCGGCGTGTACGTCGGGGGTTCAGGTTGCACAGTGAGTTCGAATTATCTAATATCTAACCTAGCACCGAATATAGTGATCTCTCTTGGATCAAACGACACCGTAACCCTGAATAACATAATCGGTAACGGAGAGCCAGACGAAAACATTTTTTCCACTCAGCACATCGGCGTTTCGATCAGCTTGTCAACAAACTGCACCATAACCCAGAACAACTTCATCAAGTGTGGTCAATTCGCCATGTTCACGGACCGTTCCTCAGGCAGCATCATTTTCCACAACAATTTCATAGACAATCCAAAGGACCTCTGGAACTATGACCAGTGGGAACTATCCTCAAACACATGGGACGCCAATGCTTCGGGCGGAAACTTTTGGAGTAGCTACCACGGCACGGACAGTGATGGCGATGGCATAGGAGACACCCCATACATTCTTGACGCCAACAACACAGACAACTATCCCCTCATGAGACCCATCACTGAAAATCCTCCTCCCCAAATTTGCAGCCTGAGAATAATCGGCTGGATCGACAACAGTACAATCGAAGGCTTCTACGACACAACATATCCCCGCCCTGGAACATACGTCTTCATGGCGAACTCCTCTATTCGCATTGATACAAATCTTTTCTACAGCACCTTCGTCGACCAATGGGAGGTAGACGGCGTTCGTGTGGGCTCTGACAGCTTCATTATGGTGCTGACGAATAGAGATCATGTCCTGAAAGCTTTTCTGTCCAAGGTTCGGGCACCGAGAGTCTCAATAACTCCTGTGGCCGTACATGGCAATATCGGAGAATCTGTGGCTTTTGTCTCTTCAGTCTCTGGCGGAAAACCTCCATACAACTATCAATGGTACCTCAACGGAAGCGAGGTTCTAGATGGGACAGCCCCAACATGGGTTTTCACACCTGAGAAACTAGGCATGTACTGCGTGTCTCTGAGCGTGAGGTATCCCTTCTCAACGCCTCCGTTTTCGCTACCTGTGAAATCAAACAACTCAACAATCATCGTGGGACCGTTGTTCAATGTTACTATTTCACCGACTTCGGCAGTGATGTGCGTCGGAGAATCCGTCGAATTTGTCTCAACCATCTCAGGCGGATTCCCGCAGTACAGCTATCAATGGCGTGTCGATGATCAACCAGTCTTAGACGCAACATCTTCGTGGGCTTTCGTGCCCTCTACGCCGGGGGTCTTCAACATCTCTCTAAAGGTTGTCGATGGCCTAGGTTTCATGGTGGAATCCAATGTGTCGTTAGTAACGGTTCTGGCGAGACTAGCAGTTTCCATTTCTCCAACTCAACCTTTGATACTCGTCAATCAAGCCATCGAGTTCACGTCAACGATGTCAGGCGGATTTCCACCATACTATTATCAATGGTACCTCGACGATCGCCCAGCTTCAGGCGCGAAATCGGACAAGTGGACTTTCACTTCAGCTATAGTTGGAAATTATTACATATTTCTCAAGGTCACCGACACACAGAACAGGACGAATCAATCGACAACCATCAGAGTCACAGTTACATCGACTCTTGTCGGAGGATACTCTGTTCCACAGAGAAGATCAGCGACAGGGCTTTCGTCCGCGCATTTGGTTCAGATAGCCATGATAACAGCGGGTTTCACATTGATCAGACATGGATCGAACAGAAAGAGGAAGCAATGATCTTCTGGTGCAGATTTTCCCCCTCAATATTCCGTGAAGGGCTTCTCCACCTTGCAGAGAGCGTGAAGCTTGAGTGGCTGGGACTGCTCGCAAGAGCCTCTCAAAAGCTTATTTCATGGAAAAAGTGTTTCACTGCCTCTACCACTATGAAGTAGAGCAGGAGTATCCCGAAGATGAGTGCGAGGAGAAGCGCGCGCATTAATCGGGTATTCCGTATTTCCCTGTGATTGGGTCTCTAAAGATTGGCAGCTGAGGCGGATAGAAAGTAGATAACACGAAGGCAAGGCCCAATAGGACTAATGCAGCAATAGAAACTATATTGAAGTATTCTGAGAGTTTTCTGTACGTCATCAACTTGTAGCTTGCCAATTGTCCAATTATGACGGCAACGACAAAAGTAGAAATGTCTATGGCAAAAACGCTTTTTCCTGTTACTGCTGTATAGGAATAGAATACGATTGGAATAATGAGAACCATCAGATAAACGGCAACTGTCTTGGCCAAGGCAAAGTTGTTGGCTGTTTTCTTCAATAGCCCGTATTCAATGAGCATGAACAATAGCGCGGGCCAGAAAGCGAGTTTGAGATGTTCCCATACGCTTTCGTTTACTGCTGAGAACGCACCGACGATTGGCTGACTGCCAGACCATTCAAAGGTGAAGTGAAGGATACTTCCAAGAATGATTATGAAAACCATTCCTATCAATTCGTAAACAAGAATAGATCGATTATTGGGTCGGCTCATGCCCATCAGATTCTAGATTCGGCCCAATTCAAATATAAGGCTTGAGGGAACGATGAGGTCAATTGAAAGATTGGCATTGTGAAAGAAGGGTATTGCTGCTCAGTCAGCTTTTCCGCAGTTCTTCTTTCATCTTTTCTTCGAGTGATTTGAGTTGCCCGTGACTTGCATAAGTGATCGTGGTGTTCAGTTTGACTTCCAGACCTAGCTTTCTCAGGAAAACGTAGAGCTCTTCTCCAGTTACCTCGGTTAGTTTGCCAGATGAAGCCAGTTTCACCAGTACATCTTTGACTTTGCGCATAGCATCGGGGAACTGATAAATTGCTGTGTTGAATATTTCCCAGGCTCTGTCCTTGAAGATTTTGTTCAAGACCTCGTCTGAGTTTATGATTTCCGGCTGGTTTGTTTTTGTGCCCATTCTTCTTTGAAATTCTCGCAGTTTCTTTTGTCTGATTGCAGCTAGATCATCGTCACTCATAGCGGGTTAGTGATGATCATCAAATTGATAAACATTCTTTCATGAAGTAAAGAGATTAGAGAGAAATGAGAGGTTTGGAAGCGATTGACCCGTTGAGCTAGAAGAGCTCGCTATCCTTATTTGGATCGAGTCACGTACTAGTCACGGATGGTTTGAAATGAGCAGCAGCAATCGTCAATACGGAATATGTGGCGTTTTCTGCGGTCAATGTCCGAATGGTAATGGAAGAGTGAAGATGATGGCAGGGGAGTTAAAGAGACTCGTCGACACAACTCGTTACAACTGGGTCAGAGACGCAGTCAAATCGTTCAGTTTTGACGAATTCAGGAAGGGTCTAGAGTGGTTCTCTGATTCTCAGTGTCCCATGTGTCTGAATGGTGGAGGTGCGCCTTGCGAAAACCGAAAGTGCGCTTCTGGAAAGAGCCTTCAAAGCTGCCTCTTGTGTGATGACTATCTAGCGTGCAAGAACACTGAGTATCAAAGGGACGCGTACCCCTTCGTTGTCGACAGTTACAATCGCGTCAAGCAAGTAGGATTTCAGAAACATCTAGAAGAGGAAGAGGAGAGAGCCAAGGCCGGCGTAGACTTGATGGGTCACCTAGAGCGAAGATGCTGCAAGGTCATCAAACTAGAGGATAAATAGCGTTAGGAAAAGAAAATCCGACAAATATCCTACAAGTCGAAGTTCTTAGGAATTTCTACTCTTCATCAGTCTGGATGTTTTTTATTGGCACCCAGCCTCGCGTTCCGTTTGTCTTTTTTGACATTCCAAACCCATTGACAATTCCATAAACAAGCAATTTTTCTCCGACGTGAACACTCAACTCCATAGCATTATAGTCTTTGTTGAATATTCCATTCTTCCCAGCGATGTTGATATACTGTTTTGGAACCCAAGCCTTCTTGTTGTTTCCTTCGCACCAAATCCAATTCTTCCAATCAGGATCTTCCTTGAATTCTTGACCAACCCTAACTCTTTCCCCTCTTTGAAAAACTATCGGATCAGGATAGGGAGACTTGTAATCTTTGATTACTCTATAATGTTCTGGCATCATAGTCATCAACCTCCATTGGTTCTTCAATTCACTGTTTTCTAACGATCAACTATAAGGCTTGCGCGCACCTGATCGGAGATTTTTCCACAAATCATAAGAACACACGAAGTCAGTGCCCGAAGCAGCAGACTCCAGACTTATGGCAGAGCGAGCGGCCAAAAACCGAATTGAGTCCTCACAGATCAGCTAACGCGCATGTTTCAGTCTCAGATTTTCAAAGGTCAACATTTAAACCTTGGTCGAAGTTGGTTATGCTTACCGCGTGGTCACGTTGAAATCGAAAGTCGCAATCGTCAAAGGCGAACGAGGACATGAACCTGTCTTCAGAGCACTGGACTTGATAGACTATGAGTCAGCTTTATCTGGTTGGGACAAGGTCCTCATAAAAGTCAACTTTATCACAGTCGAAACATGGGATACCGGAGCAACCACAGATCCGATGGTTGTTGAAGCCATAATAAAGAGGCTGAAAAATCTGCCTGTCCAGATTTACGTTGTGGAATCAGACGCCACTATGACCAACACTGACAAGGCCTTTGAGGTCACTGGCATGAAAGAGATGTGCGGACGCAACGACGTTCAATGTCTTAACCTGCGACACGTAAAAGACAGAGTCAAGATTGACATTCCCAATGGTGAAGCATTGAAGAGCATCACCGTCCCGCGTCTTGTCACCGAGTCCGCGATAATAAGTGCAGCCAAGCTCAAGACTCATATGTCAACGAAGGTCACCTTGGGCATGAAGAACATGTTCGGTCTTTTGCCAGACAAGTTCAAGGGAAAGTATCATGTGAAGGGCATAAGCAAAGTCTTAGTTGACATCAATACGGTGCTTAAGCCTGCGTTGACGGTGATAGATGGTTTTGTAGGGATGGAAGGACGTGGTCCATCGGGAGGAACGCCTGTCAAAATGGATTTGATAATCGCTGGAAAGGATGTGGTTGCTACAGACGCAACCGCAGCAAGGGTAATGGGATTCGAACCTATGGAAATCGCACATATTCGTAGAGCTTACGAGAAAGGGTTAGGAAACGTCGACGACATAGAAATCTTGGGATCAAAACTTGACGATGTGAAACGTGTGTTTAAGAGGAACTAGGTTTGCGGTAGTTTTTGATTTAGTGAAGACTGGATGAGTTGCATTCGGCCTGAATGGTCTCCAAGACTGCAAGCACGTCGGCTTTTTCGGCTCTTTTCGTAAGGTATTCGTAATTCAGTTTGTGTTCCTGCCTGACCAGCACGCTTTTTACGTCTTGCTCGTCAATTACGCTTCTGTCTGGTCTAGCCAGTTTGTTCACTATGAAATCCTCTGGAGAAACAATCCACGCCTCCAGTTTTGCATCTAGTTTGACTTTTCCACGTCTCCTCAAGGTTTCATCGTCGAAGACAATTCCATCAGGCTTCAACCACAATGCAATCTCTGCCTTTTCTCTCAGATCCAAGATCATAATAAGAGGATTCTGAGGGGAGCGTATCGTAGTCTCAAAGTCGCTTGACTGCAGCAAATTACAGAGTGCGTCTAGCTCTGCTCTGTTCTTTATCGCTACTGCCAAGTCAATATTAACTGTTGTCCGAATTCTTCCGTAGAATGGGAGAGCGTAGCCGCCGATTATCATGTAAGGGATGTTTTCATTTTCGAATATCTTGAGAAGTCTCTGAAGATTGGCTCAAGGAAAGAAGTATTCCCGTCTATGACAAGCCAATGGTCGTCATAGCAGCAAACGGCAGCGTAGGCTCGGTCTTTCTAAGAGACGAACCAAAATACACGATTCATGATGACACTATTGGAGTAGTAGTAACTGACCCACAGCTAAATCCAGAATACGTTCAATATGCCCTCCGTGATGCTGCGGCCAAGGCACAATTTCACTATAATGCAAAGCTCTATCAGAAGACATTAAGCTCCTTAAAAATCCGCATTCCCATGAAAGCCGATGGTTCATTAGACAGAGCTAAGTAGAATGAACTCGCAAAAAGGTTCATGGCATTGGACGCAATAAAAGACAAGCTGAGTGGTTTAACTGAGGAATTAGAAGAAAAAGTTCTAGTCGCAATGAACTAGATGATGTTCAAGAATCAACGGATTTTTCCTTTTGGGATCATGTGGTTCAGCTTTCCATCCCTATAATATGCTTTGACTGATTTCTCACACTCAGGACAAACAAACATTTTCACATGGTAAATGGCATAGTTCCATTCTTTTTTTGGTTTGGAGATTATGTCAGTTCCACAGCTGGGACATTTGACCATCATATCCCTCGGAACGCCATTTGTGCAGTTTAGAATAAAACCTTTCCGCAATCGCCATCAACCGATTTTTCACAAATTGTTTAACTACATGGACAAGTATTATGGTGTTACTGAGAAAAAGAGCGGAGGTGAACTGATATGACGAAATGGGAATATGCAGTGATCCCTCTAGTGAGTGCATCGGGAGTTGGCCATAGCAAGCAAAAAGAGGAGTTGGATAAGTATGGTTTGGAAGGTTGGGAATTGGTGTCTATGATTGAGTTGGGATTAGAACTTATCGCATACCTGAAACGTGAAAAGAAGTAGTAAATCAGGAGACGTATTCAACCATCACCCGATTTTCTTGGGGTTCGTATGGACTCGTTTTTGGTTACCAAACGAAAGTTTACAAGGAGACAAACCAAACAGAGAGTTTACAGAACCAACTTTGATAAAACTAATATAGACATAGACAGCAATAGGATCGATCGGAGAAAAGGGAGATTATGCGCCAACGTGCAACTTATGGTCAAGATATTCTCACTAAAGAAATTGAAGAAATCGCTGAAGTTGTTGGGGACCAAATAACGGAAGAAGTGAAAGAAAACGCAAGAAGAATCGCACTTAATTACTTTCTTCAAAACATAAACGCTGACCCACAGACACTAGCAAGGGCATCATTTTACATTGCTCTTAAAAAATACAAATGCAATGCGGAGAAGAGTGTAAACACGTTAATAAACAACAATGGGAAGCAAAATCATTGGTGGCTATATGTGGTTCCTCTGATCGAAAAGTGTTCAGGAAGGAAGTAACCACCGATTGCCACCGTCCTTACCGCCAAAAAAGAGAATCGTGCTAGTTACAGGGCCTCCTAATAATGGGCGAGATGAATACATAGAAGCCGCATTGCCCGAGCTTCGAAAGCATAGAAGGATTGGCTATTATCATGTTTTCGATTACCTGCACAAAATTGCTCCCGCTTGTGGTGTCCCCAGTCTCAAAAGGGAAAACGTTTTCGATGTTTCAAAGGCAAAATTAGATGAGATCAGAGACAAAGCGTTTTCTCAAATTGTTGATGAAATCAAAACCTCCTCTAACGATATTGACATCGTAAGCACACCGTCTGTTTTTAAGACCCCCATCAGAGCAGACTATTACAACGGCCTAGTCGAAGGTTTGAATATTGAAATCGTGAAGAAACTGAGTCCCAGTCTTTTGGTATTCTTTATCGACGACCTTCTCAGGGTAAGAATGAGAGTCCATGAAGACTCTTTAAGGTCTAAGCTAGGTAAACTAAAACTGAAAGACATAGCGGAATGGCGTGAATCTTCCCTTAAGATAGCCAAAGATTATGTCGTTGAAGCAAAAGCTAGAGCAAAGGCTAAATCTGCTCCATTAGTTTTCATGATATTCGCAAAACAACATCCAACATCTACCTTCGTGGACTTAGTTTTGGGGAAAAAGCCGCGCATATACCTGAGTTATCATATCACTGGGCAAGGCGGCTTCAAGGACATTCAACGTCTCACGGACAAATTGAAAGCGGCATTTGTCTGCATCGACCCATACGCGATTAAAGATTGGCAGATTGTCAAAGCTTACGATAAAGCAATTAAGAAAAATGAAAAAGAAGTAACTATGAAAACGAAGGAAGCTAATGGAACGGTTACAACCGATAGACTTTCACTAGATGAAACGGAAGAGGCAATTGACCTTATCAGATCACAGATAGTTGAGAGAGATTTGGAAATTATAGCTAATGCACATGCTACAGTAGTCTATCATAAGGCCAATCAACCCTCTTATGGAGTCATGGTAGAAGTCTTCCACTCGGCTACCGTGGTTCAAAGACCCGTTTACGTTTTATATCCATTCAAAGTAAGGCTGAGTCCTTTCTTTGAGCATTATGTTAAACCTGAAAACATGATCCAAGGTGATAAAGCTGTTCTCAAAATGGAAGATGTGCTAGTCAGGAAGTTGAAGAAGGAGTATAAGAATTGGCCAACGTGGTCTTCCTTACATGATAAATAACTTAACAGTGCCCAAAATACGAGCAATTTATCTATCCCACGACAGTTAACACGTTAGACAATCCCATGCCAAGTTAACAGTACCCGAAGAAAGGTTCTGGTCTATCTTCGGGTGATGGTTCACCCTGTAACAAGTCGGGTGATGGAGGCGATATTATTCTCATTCTATTGGCGTGCGCGTTGATTATGTTTCTTAACGTTTCTTCTTCTTCTTGAGTCCTGCGTGTGCTCTTTTCTTTGGCATCTTCTTACCGAGTCTATCTATGTCCATTGTTTCTTATAGGTTTGATAGGTTAATGCCTACAATCCGCATGAGCAATCTTGTATGGTGCACACGCGAAAAACGAACCCGCATGCGATTTTTCTTTTTCAAGCTATACACAGAAAATACAGCAAATCTTGAGCGCTGATTGCACTCCTTATTAGACCACTACCTTCAGACGGTTGGCTTCAGAAAAGAGGAAAATTATCGTAATCAATCAATCCTAACTCCCCTATTTGGTTCCCATCATTTGACAACATAGACCATAGGGCTCATATGCAAAAGGCATAGATCTTTGGTTTTGAACCCAAATTATGGTGCGGTCGCCGGGATTTGAACCCGGGATCGCAAGCTTGGAGGGCTTGTGTCCTAACCAGCTAGACGACGACCGCCCTATGTTTCGGCATTAAATTATGTGGGTGAGCTAGATAAGATTTCTTTTCAATATTAACTCGGTTTCTCGTCAGGCTTGAACAGTCTCTTCTCATACTTCGGTCTTGGCTTAAAACTCCCATGAACAACAGGCACAGAAGTTCGCTGCCGCTCCATATTCTTGAGTCGAGCGTACATTTTGGAAATCTTTGTCTTTGAAGGAGTCTTAGGTTTTGGAAATTTGACGCGAACAGGAGTGAATGGCTTCTTGATTTCACTGGCCAGCGACTTCCTCTTAGGCGGTACCTGTTTCACTTTTTTGAAGACCACGTAGCCTTCTTTCAAGTTCACTTCCTGCACTTCCCAGCCAGCATCCAGCCAGCCGCGTGCATGCGGCGCTGCCTGCGAATTCGTCCACCATGCTTCGCTTCGATATGCGCTCATAGGCAGGTTCTCACCGATGACGCCGTCAATTCGCGCAAAAGCCAATTTGACAATGGGCGTAAATGCTCCTCTGAACCGGAGGTAACTGGTAAGCCCACTATACTTCGAAACGATTGAAGGCGCGACAACTCTTCTTGCACAGTTTAGACAGAAAAGCCTCCGAGGATCTCCAGTTGAGACATCGGGGATCATGCAGTCTCTGCAGTAAAGCCGTCCGCATCTCGTGCATCGCTTCAGATAGCTGGTTGAAAGGACTCTTTTGCAGATTCCGCATTCATCTTTAAACGGCATCTAAGGCACCATAAGAACTGGTTAGCCTTTCATAACGGCTATTGGCACAAGCCTAGCGACTTTCGTGGCTATGCCAACTTGATGGCTTACTTCTGCAACTACATCAACGTTTTTGTAAGCCGGATCAGCCTCTTCCGCCAAAACCACGGCGCTGGCAGCCTTCACGTAGATGCCGCGTTGCCCTAAAGCCTTCTTTATGTCTCCACCCCAGAAATTCCGTTTTGCAGCGCTTCTGCTCATCATGCGGCCTGCACCGTGGGCGGTTGAACCGAACGTTTTTTGCATGGCTTTTTCTGTTCCAACTAGAACCCACGAGCTGGTTCCCATGCTTCCCGGAATAAGTACAGGTTGTCCAGCAGAACGGTAGGCATCAGGAATCTCAGCGTGTCCTGGCGGAAACGCGCGGGTCGCGCCTTTTCTGTGAATCCACACTTTCTTCTGCTGTCCCTCTATGTTGTGCGTTTCAATTTTTGCAATGTTGTGAGCCACATCATAGACGAGTTTAAGCCCAAATTGTTCAGCATTCCCTTTGAACACTTGCTGAAAGCTTTGCCTAATCCAGTGGAGTATCGTTTGACGGTTGACAAAAGCGTAGTTTACTGCACATGCCATGGCTTGGTAATAGTCCTGTGCTTCACGGCTTTTTCCAGGTGCGCATGCAAGCTCCCTGTCAGGTAACGATATCTTGTATCGTTGAACAGCTCCTTCCATGACCCGAAGATAGTCTGAACATACTTGATGCCCAAATCCACGTGAACCACAGTGGATCATCAGCATGACTTGCCCTTCGTTGTAAATTCCAAAGGTCTTAGCTGTCCGCGGATCAAGTATCTTGTCAACCTTCTGGATTTCCAAAAAGTGATTACCAGACCCCAAAGTGCCAATCTGGGTTAAGCCTCTGCTCTTCGCGTTTGAAGACACCTTGTCAGGATTAGCATTCTTCATGCACCCATTTTCTTCACAGTGCTCAGCATCGCCAGCCCAACCGAGCCCTTTGTCAATTGCCCATTGAACACCCTCCGTTGCAAGCCTAGCCAAATCCTGCATAGACACTTTGAAGTCTTGTCGTCGACTTCCCAATCCACATGGTACGTTGTCAAAAATCGTGTCTGCAAGCGGAACCAGCTTCGGTCTAACATCCTTTTCCGAAAGATTTGTCGTAACAAGGCGAACGCCGCAGTTAATGTCATAACCCACACCGCCTGGACTGATCACGCCTTCCTCATAGTCGGTCGCTGCAACGCCACCAATTGGGAAGCCATAACCCTCATGCCCATCAGGCAACGTGATGGCGTGCTGATAAATTCCAGGCAGATGCGCCACGTTTACGCATTGCTGAAGTGTTCTGTCTGTTTTCATCTTCTCAAGCAGGTCGCTGTTGGCAAAGACTATGCCGGGAACACGCATGCCTGGTCTATACTTGGGAATGCACCATGAATAATCGTCAACCTTTTCGAGAGGAATTCTCTCGGTAGGAGCACGGCTCTCTCCTTCTTCCATCGTTTCCACCTGTTGTTACAGAAGACGTGAAGAAGCGGGAATATAAACGATATTGACAGCGAGCCGATGGCAACTAGCTTAGAGGGACGTTGCCGAATTTTTCAACGTACTTTATGGCGCCCCACACACTGTTGTTCAGCACTGTTCGACTCAGAATCGGATGGGTTTTCATCAACTGCAATGCTTTGCGAATAGAATCATCACTCTTGACAATATTGTCGCATATGACTTCGAAACCCTGATGATTTTCCAGTCCCTCTTCTGCAATTGAAACCCAAAGCTTGAGCCGTTGCCCATAGGCTCGAAGCTTCTCAACCGCATTAGTCGCCTTGCCAAAATGACTGTAGTAGAGAGCTTTTGGATTAAGACGGATCAGCTTTTCCAGAGAAGCAAGCGCCACATCCAAGCGAAAAGGCGCCGGTATAGTGGGAACAACCACATCGAGTTCTTTCAGATAAATGCCAGCAGCATCTCCAGGGAAAAGCCCGCCCGCCAATGTTTCATAATAGCTCTGATGGTGAGAGGCATGTCCAAGAGTTTCCACAACCCTGAACCTAACGTTGTTTCCAAGGTCAAAGGTCATACCGTCTGCCACTGCAACGATTCTTTCAGCCGGAACAGGTTCAGGAGCATGATACAGATCTGCTATCTGTTTTCCCTGGACTTCTACCGATTGTTGCCACAGCTTCTGTGGGTTCACGAGATGAGGCACGCCTGCAGGATGAACAATGACTCTGGCGTTTGGCAGACTCTTCAGCAGGGTTCCGACGCCTCCACCGTGGTCAAGATGAATGTGCGTCACAGCGACGTAGGCAACATCTTCCAAGTTAACATCAAGCTTCTTCAAACCAGCAAGCAGGTTCGGCACGGAAGAAGTTGGACCTGTTTCGATGATTGCTGCTTGTTTGCCTTCAAGAACGTAGCTGGCAATGAAATTTTCAATTCCGCCAGTTTCAACATCTATCAAGCAAATGTGCTCTTCAAGTTTTGTTGCATGCATCCTAACAATCCGCCAGATGCCAGTAGAATTCTAAAGCCGTCTTTAACCGCCTTAAACATTTTCGTTAGAAGGCAATGTTGCGAGTGACCTGACATCAACATGGGCTATTTGCGTGACGGTTTCTTTTTCGGCTCAGCTTCAGGTTCAGGTTCGCTCGGACTCAGAATCATCCTCAGCGACCTTACTTCCTCCCTAAGCATACCGACCTCGCTTTCAAGAGCTTTCGCTTTGGAGTCAGCCATCTTCTTAAGCTCTTCCATCTCCAGCAAAAGGTTCCTGCGGTCATTTTCCAACTGTCTTATTCTTTCTGCTATACTCTTGAAACTGTTAATTGACATTATTCTCCAGCTCTCCCCACCGATAAAACGACATACAATCACATTTAAAAGTTATGCAAAAAACATGGAGGACGAAACCCCTATATGTCAAGTATGAACTTGAGCGTGATTTTTCCTGGGGCTTTGATTATCTCCATCCGATGATAAGTGACAGCTTTGACACCTACCTTTTGTAAGTGTCTTTTCGGGTCAAAAGCTTCTCCCCAGATCTTTGCCTTAAGCTCAAAACCATCCGAATCTTCGAGAAGTTCTGAGACCTTGAACTTGGAATAGAGCATCCTGTTTAATTCGGATTTCACGAGCAAAGCTTCAAGCCAACTGTAAAGAAGCGCATATTCATCGCTGCCTCTTGCTTCAACTTCATCCTCAACTTTCGCACGGACCTTCTCAACTTGTGTCATAACATCAAACATCGCGACCGCAGCATTCTCAAAAGCTCTAGCCAAGTCTTTTCCGTAAGCCGCAATATAGGCATCTGCCGTGTGCTCTAGAAACTCGAACCCTCTCTTCCCGTCCATTTGATAACCACGCACGCGAGTCTTAGAAAGATAGAACTTTTTGACTTTCTTCTATCCACTTCGCAAGCCCTGTTATCGTGCCTATTTTTGTTCCTCCAACCAAGTCTTGCTCTGTTAATCCTCTCAAGTTCGCGCTTGTATGACAAACATTGACGGTTGCGCCTATCTTAACAAGGTCTGCAAGCATTTTCTCCAAGTTATAGAAGCCTTTAGGAGGTTTCTGTCCCTTCTTGGCCGCGTTTACAGCGTCGCCAATCAGGAAAATATTGACTTTCGCCTTTGCACTGGAACAAGATAGTGCTTCTGCTAATCTCAGAGCGTTCCAGATCCTCTCGTCTCCATAAGGAGAACTTGTAATAACCATTGTCAAGGTCTCCATGCACTCGGCCTTCTTCATCTTTTCTGAGTCTTTCCTGACTGGTACGTATTGTTTAAACAGCTTGTTGTCTTGCTCGGATAAAGCTTACGATTGACCCACACTATAGGGAAAAGGAGTGTAGCTGCATACTCAAACTAGTCTCTTTCCGCACCTTTTTGAAGCTAGCCTAAGTCTGAGTGATTTCAACTAGTGTTTCGACCGCTTTTCTGACGAAAGCATCGCACTTTTCTTCAGACACTTTCGCCTTGTGAGCCTCATCCAGCTGTTTAGGATCTGACAAATCGTACCCAATAAGCTCCCGGCACAACACACTTCCGTTCTGCTTCTCAAACCGCCGATAAAACTCCTGCACAACCTCGTAAGCTTTAATCCGCTCTTCCACCGACGCCTCATTGGTCCCATACCTTATGCCTAAGGCCAAAACGCCGCCAGTTAAGGCTCCACAAACCGATCCGCATCGGCCTATTCCTCCGCCAAAACCCGTCGCAACCTTTGGAACCAGGTCGTTCTTGCAGCCCCAATGTTCAAACATCGTCAAAAGAACGCTTTGAGCACAGTTGTAACCTTCTCTGAAATGCTCAACCGCCTTCTCACCCAGCTTGCTCTTATCTTTTACAGACAACGATCCCCACCCGTCCTATTGCCTGAGAGTGAGGTAAAAGGATGCTAGAAGTATTTAGGAATTTTCCTAACCGTAGCCACACTGAGCTTCACAGCGTTTTCAGTATCTGTCAAGCTGAGCAGCGACGTTGGGCTGTGAATGTAACGGGTCGGTATGGATATTACACCGCTGGGCACGCCTTCTCTTGCCAAAGAAATGCGGCTCGCATCTGTTGTGCCCCCCAAACCGGTCTCAAGCTGATAGGGAATCTTGCTTTCTTCAGCCGCATCAACCAGCACTCGCAAAACTTTGGGATGAGTTATCAACCCGCCGTCTACGATGCATATTGAAGGACCTTTGCCAAGCTTCACGGAGGACTCAACTTCTTTGACACCAGGCATGTCGCCAGACACCGTTACATCAAGCGCAATGGCAACATCGGGATATATCCCGAAGGCAGATGTCACTGCGCCTCTACAACCAACTTCTTCCTGCACAGTTCCAACAGCGTAGACTGAGCATTCTGTCTTTTCCAAGCGCTTCATTACTTCAACCATGGCAGCGCAGCCGACACGGTTATCCAACGCCTTGCCGATCACTATGTCTTTTCCAATCTTTGCGAATTTTATGTCAAACTCAACAGGGTCTCCGATTCGCACGCCCATTTTTCGAGTTTCTTCCTGACTTCCTGCTCCAATGTCGATGAACAACTCGTCAAAAGGGATTACTCTCTTCCGCTCATCTTCTTTCTGTATGTGCGGAGGCTTGGAGCCTATTATACCATGCAACAACCCTTTTTCCGTGCACACCAACACCTTCTGAGCAAGCAACACACGATCATCAATGCCGCCGATCTTCATGAACTGCAAGAAACCTTCTTTCGAAACAGTCTTGACAAGCAGTCCTATCTCGTCCATGTGTGCGGCAAACATTACTTTGGGAGCGTTCTTTTTCCCTTCCTTCACGGCAATGACGTTTCCAAGCCTGTCCTCTTTAACTTCATCCGCGTAAGGCTTCAGAAACTTCTGCATCAAACTTCTGATTTCGTCCTCTCTGCCAGCAACTCCACAAGCGTTCGACAATTTTTCCAACATTTCAGCAAGCGCCATTGCAAGTCCTCTTAAAGACTAACGAGTCTCTACTGTTTCATATTTAACGTTTCTGCAAACTAAAACGTTTGCGCACAAAATTAGCGCGCGCGATGCGGGCGTGGAACCTCCCGGACGGCGCCCGTCGTCCTTCGAGCCTCTCCCTCGGCGCACGCTCACCTGCTCTGATCTCCATTAGTTAGCTTTGTCTCAATTGTGAGGGAGACACGCGTTTAATAATCATTTGCGCGCAAATTGAATCAAATCTCTAGCCCCTTTCTCTATGTCTCTGTCTTTATCCTGAAACATTCCAAAGGTTTTCAAGTAGTCAAGCACTTTTTCTGCCGGGAGCTTTTTTCCGATTAAATATAAGTTAAGATAAAACAAGCTGATGCCAGAATCGAAATAGCCACCTCGCGCTCTACTATACTCATCTACCCATTGTTTTGCAAAGCTCACTATCGCTGAGCGTTCTGAACGAAGCGTTATATCAATCTGAGCAATGGTTTCCAAGCCTACGTACTGAAACCGATTCACCAGTTCGTCAACATCCACATAGGTTTTTTGAATTTTTGTCCCAGTAACTTTCGCTATTTCCTCATCAAGTTCCTTTACGATTGAACTAGTCATAATCAATGATTTCAAAGATGCTTTGTTGATTAAGACTGTCTCCGGAGCGGCGATGATTTGGCCTGGGACTTCTTTTTCATACAGTTGCAGACTGTAACGAATTTGATCGAATTCGGCATCAGCAATTTCCAATAGCCCAGCGAGCCTTGAAAACCGTCGTCGGATTTGTTTCGGGACAGCAAGTGTGGACTTATATCCTAAATCATGCTCAATCTCAGCCCAAGCATGTTGAAGTATAGATCGTATTTGGATTTCACATTGACAATCTGCAAACCGCTTATATTCGGTAAGTTTAAGACGAGATGCTGAAAGTTTTGCAACATAATGTAACGAGACATATCCGAATCTGTCGGGATCAAGCAAATCTATTTTGTTAACGGAGAGCTGTTCGTCAACATCAAATTCATTTTCAATCATTCTTGCCACTAGGTTTACATCATCGGCAAAGTAAGTAATAATGCGTAACCCAGATATGTCTGGTATCTCGCCCAATTTGGCTAACTGTTTTTCTGACTTACCTATTTTTTTTCGAAGACTCTCTTTGTCCTTGACTCGAGATGTGACAGAATGTACACGGATATTGTTCTCTTTGAGTAGTTCTTTCATCAATTTCTCGGTTACTTCGGTGAACGCGGTGTAAGCTCCACACTGCTTCTCAAATTCTGACATTATGTTTTCCAAATGGGTGTCTTTCAGTCGCAACCACCAAGCCTTTCTGCAGATGTGGGGTACTACCTTCTTATGCTAGCAAGTGAGAAAATTATGTATATTACTCTTTTGAAATTTTGCATACGTTGTCAAATGGTGCACGGTAACCTTATCTTCGAGCCTCTCCCCCGGCGCACGTTCTAGAACAATTGACGATTTTTTGAATTATCCACACACCTAATTGTGGAGCTCGCGCACCACTCCCAACGATGCGAGTAGTCCGTTCCTTAAAAGCACCGAAAAAACACACACAAGGGTAGAGTTTTATACCAAACACACACTTTCAATGCGGGATTTTTCCTAGCTAGCTCGTAACTTTTCGCGCGCGAAACAATTCTTATAAGCCAGTTTTTGCCGTATAGCTTGGATAAGGCGAAAAAGAACTCGGCAATCCAATTTCGTTGTTCGGGAGTAGACCCAAATTCAGGTTGGTTTTATGTGAATATTGATATACCACACAAAACGAGAGGAGTGTGGTGTAATTGGAGATGTCAGTTCGAGAGTTCTTGAACTCAGTAAGCAACCCGAGAACAAGAAAGGGCTATCGTTTTGGTTTAAACAAGTTTGTTGAGTGGGTTGGAAAACCTGCTGAAGAGGTTCTTGCGATGAGGCAAGAAGACCTGACACAAAAGGCAGGAGAGAACCTCATTGAATACAAGAACAGGGCCGCGAGGTTTGAAAAAGAAATAGAAAAGTTCCACAGCTACTTGATTGAGAATGGCTACAGCATCAACTCTGCAAGAAACATAACTCTTGGCATTCGTCAGCTTTTCAGATATTATCAGATGCCCGTTACGATGCGTTCAGGAAGCAAAGTTTCGCAGACGGTTCAGACAACCAAGAATTTTCCATTGACCATAGAGCATGTCAGGAAAATGTTTGAAGTAGCAAACCTGAAGGAACGCACTATACTGTCATTAGCAGTTGACACAGGACTACGGATTTCCGATTTCTTAGCAATCAAGAAGACAGACCTGCCATCTTTGGACGAAGAACCACCAATAGCGTTTACGTTGCTGACTCAGAAAGAGAAGGTCACAGCCAACTGTTTTCTGAGCCAAGAGAGCGTAAGCCTGTTAAAAACTTACCTTTCCGCGCTGCGGAATAAGAATAACTTCTACTTGTTTTCAAGCAATGGGAAGAGTCATATTTCGGATGAAGCGATCAGCAAAATGCTAAATCGTTTGGCGGAGAGAGCCCAAATTGACCTGAACGGAAAGAGTCTGTCTTTTCACTGTTTCCGCAAAATGTTTCTGAGCGCTTCAATCGACTCGGGAATAGGATTAACTGCTGGAAAGAAACTTTGTGGAAAAGCCATAGCCCGAAGCGACGATACGTACCTGACCACGGTTAAGCTTAGAAAAAAATCCGTACAACTAAAGAAGTTCCTGACGATAAAGCAATCATTGAAATCAGAGGGTCAACAAGTCGAAAAGCTAGGTTCACTGGTGGCAAAGCTTGCCGAAGAATTGGAGCAGCAGAAGGTGGTTGCGCAGGCTGTTTCAGGCGAGAACTTGAAGATTAGAAGGGAATTCAAAGAACGGATAGCTGAGCTAACTGAGGAAGTTGCTGTTGCACGGCTTGTTGGTGAGCAGGCCGCGAAGATTGGTGATGGAGTGAAGCGGTGGCAGGAGGAGAAGGGTGAGATCGAAGCCAAGATTGCTGGTATTGAGAACTTTCAGAAACTAGTTTTGGAACAGCCAGATAGGGTGATTCTGGAATTTATCAAGGATGTGAGGCGGCAATTCAAAGAGCAAGGCAGTCGGGGAACTGCCTAGTGGCTGAAGAGGTTGGTTTCTGAGGCGTCAGGGAAGAGCAAAGATCCCTTTCTTTTTTAGAGGCAGTCTCCTTAAGACACTAACGCTAATTGGTGTTCTTTTTTTCTTTTTTGGATTTTTTGAATTTGCAGCCCCATTATTATCATATAATATACTAAAAGCCACACACACAAAAAGAAACACTGGTCAAATCTATAGAAATGCGTGCGCGAGACATTGAAACGCATCTATGAGAAAGTAGACTAGCGTGCGCCTAGCCAAGAATTGGCATCATTTCGGTCACAGAAAGGTTCATGTGTTAATCTGATTATATATTTGCATAAGCAAGGGGCTGGGAACTTTGCTTGCAGAAAGAAGAGGATTTGGCTTGAAAGGTCTTCGAGGCAAGTTGACTAGAAGGCAAAAGACTATCACACGTACCTTTCGCATCAGAGAAGAGTGGGACCATATTCTTCAAGAGGAGGCTGAGAGGCAGGGAATAAGCGTAAATGTTTTGGCCAACCTTATCGTTCGAAAATATGCTCTTTTTGATAGATGGGCTCGTGGTTACAATGCAATCAGTCTTACACAAAGAACATTCCGTGAACTAATAGATAGCATTCCAGTGGAGAAGTTGGCTTTGGCAGGTGAAAAGAGTGGCTCTTTGGACGCTCAGAATATCCTAGACCTGATAGGGCTACCCCGTAACTATGATTCTTTTGCCTATTTGGTATCAGAACACTTTGGAGGTCCTGACTGGGCGATGTGGTTCAACTGCTATCGACACTCTCATGAAAACAATGACGTATTTCATTTGCAACACAATCTCGGATCTGGCTGGAGCACCTATCTGCAAAAGTACCTTCTCTCGTTTTTGAAGAGCCTAAAAATTGATGGCGAAGTCAAGATCTACGATTACGCAGTAAACCTTAAGGTTTCCCGGCCACGTTAGTAAAGAATGGCGCTGTTCAACACACATATCGTTGAGGAGCCAGATGATTGGAAAACAGCGCGCGCTAATTGCTGATTTTGCTCGTGACAAGGGGGCTTCTATTTTTCAATTTTCTTCAATGCAGCGCGCGCGCTCACTGTTTTTTCATAGAACCCAGAGACATTGAGGATTATAGCTCCCACATGATCTGCCAACAACTGGTACTTTTGGATTTTCACGGGAGTGAACATGTTTTCGCGTGGGTCGTTCATCTGAATTAGACCAATTATAGTGCCATCTGTGTGCATGGGGATTAATGCAACTGATTCGTATCCGCAGTCGTGGCACGTGTTTCTCGTTTTGCCAATTTCTTGCCGTTCTTTTTCTGTCAAGCTTTCGAGGAGTAGAGTTGTGTTGTTAGTCCAGAAAGCACCGTTCTTAGTGAAATATGGATACTTTGGGTTGAACCTGCCTTTGAGTACATTTCCGCACATACATTCGACTAAGGGAGTACCGTCGACACCTAAAACGATGCTACCTCCTTTGTCCCTTACGTTAAGGGAACTTTCTTTGCTGATAAAAAACTCTGGAAAACCCGTGTGCAGAAAATATGGAAAGTCACCGCCCTTGTGCAGTCTGATAGAGATGCTTTGACAGCCAGAGAACTCGCGAATTTCATCAAGAACCTCTTTCAACACGGATCTAAGAACTTTCAAATCTGCAGATTTCTTTGCCAGTTTGGATCCCTTCTTGTCTTCTTGCGACTATTTGTATTGTTCATGCGGATAAATAGTCTGTTTGCACTTGAGTGCAGATTGGTGCACTGTAGACGTACTGCTTAACTGGAGACATCACTTGACCTAGTTACACGATACGAAAGGAGAAAAAAGGTGAAAACCATGAAAACAGCAGCTTTTGCAACAATAGCAATTCTAGCAATACTATTCTCAAGCATATGGCTCGTCTACGCAGTTGCACCCAACCCAGCTTTGCTGGATCCAAAAACCATTCCAAAATACGTCAACCAACTAGTAGCAGCAATACCCGTCTATGAACCTACGAACATTACTGACGGCACTGGAAACACAGTTCAGCATGATTACACGATAAACATGACATACTTTAGAGAGCAAATCTTACCAGCAGGAACACCTTTAATCGGTAGCCTAGATGGAATGACAACAGTATGGGGTTATCAAGGCCAAGTTCGCTTACTGAATGGAACAATACTTCCAACGTTCGAATTCTCGCCATCAGCAACTTTCCTAGCTACCCGAGGAATTCCCAGCAACGTAACATGGGTAAACAATATTGATGTGCCGCAGTTCTTGCCAGTAGATCCGACCCTCCACTGGGCGAATCCAAACAACATGCCAATGAACATGCCTAACATGCCTCCAAATCTGCCCTCACCGTATCCACTCTTCCCGCCTGGATTCGACGGCACAGTAACAACACTCAACCCCAACGGATACAACGCCCAAGCACCAGTTCCACTGGTTCCACACCTACACGGCGGCGAAGTCTCGTCATTCTCTGACGGAGGCCCAGATGCATGGTGGACATACAACGGCATACTCGGACCCACATACAGCACAAACGGTGCATTTACAACTACTCCAAACAACAATGCAACCTACTACTACCCAAATGCCCAGAACCCAGCAACATTGTGGTATCATGACCACGCACTAGGTATGACACGCCTCAACGTCATGTCGGGACTAGCAGGATTTTACCTGCTCAAAGAAGCACCTTCAGCAACCACTATCGCAACACCCACAGCCTCCAATTTCGACCAATACCTAACACAGCAATTTCCCTACGGTGTCTCTGAAATCCCGATAGCAATACAGGATCGCAGCTTCTACGCAAACGGCGAACTCTGGTTCCCAACAGTCGGAATCAACCCAACGGTTCATCCATACTGGATGCCTGAATTCTTCGGCAACACAATAATGGTCAACGGCAAAATCTGGCCCAACCTAGACGTCACACAAGGCTGGTACCGCCTTAGACTCTTGGACGGATCCAATGCGCGCTTCTATACTTTGAGTTTCTCAAACAAAATGCCCTTCACAGTGATCGGATCAGACGGCGGCTACCTCCAACAAGCGGCAACAGTAACATCCTTGACGATTTCGCCAGGCGAAAGATACGACATACTCGTTGACTTCTCAGCAGTACCGCTAGGAACAAAAATAATCATGACAAACACAGCGAGAGCACCATTTCCAGGAGGAGCACCTGCAGATCCACAGACAGTAGGTCAAATAATGCAGTTCACAGTCAAAGCCTCCTCAGCTAATCCTGGAGCCGCAGCTCCAGTTCTGCTGGCCGCACTGAATCCAACGCTTCTTGCCGGAGCCTTTCCAACTCTTGCCGCGCCACCTACAACACAGCAAAGAATCCGGACATTGTTCGAGGTCATGGGTCCAGCTGGTCCATTGATGGTAACAATCAACGGTCAACTATGGGACGGTGTACTCACTGAAACGCCGAAGAACGGAACGACAGAAGACTGGATAATAGTCAACCTCACTGGAGATACCCACCCAATCCACACTCATCTTGCAACGTTTCAGCTTGTCAGTCGCCAGAAGTTCCAAGCTAACAAGTACAAGAAGGATTGGCTTGCACTCAACGCTGCCGGAGGTATTCCTCCGTTTCCAGTGGCTTACGTTCCTACCAGCTTGGATCCAACAGCGTACCTTCAAGGCAAAGCTACTCCCGCGCTTCCAACGGAGATGGGCTGGAAAGACACTGTACAAATGAACCCCGGTGAAGTCACTATAATCCGCATTAGATTCCTACAACAAGATGGCTCAGCTTATCCGCTTGACCCAACCCAAGGTCCAGGCTACGTCTGGCACTGCCACATCGTCGACCACGAAGACAACGAAATGATGCGCCCATACCAAGTGCTGCCATAACTTCGGCACGCAATCTTCCCTATCTTTTTTTTTCAAAGAGTAAGTTACCAATTGTAGCGCGCGTTGTAAGGATAATTTACTGCATCCTATGCGCTTGGTTTTGTTTCTTTACTCCTTGGATATTGCTGGGCAGAAATCGTCGTCTGCTATGTTTAAGTATGAGATTTCTCATATTCTTGAATGGTATATCAAAATTAGTAAAACCAAAAGAATATCGGGTCTACGGGAGATATCCCAACATTTTGTCATCCTAACCAAAACATTATGATCGTAAAACGTTGGTTCGTGAACGAAACAAAGCAAGTAAGATCCACGAAACGCTGTTGAAACGTTGAAACGACAGCGCGACGCTCCTATTCTCCATTACACCTTCATACACGACAGCGTAACGGCATCAACAGGAAAAATCTTATTCGAAAGCGAGCGAAGGTCGATGCTAGAAAGCGCGAAAACGTGGGACTTTGTCCTTTTCCTTATGGTAACTGCCGTCCTTTCCAGCTTACGTGCTTTCACCTAACACGTATGATTATACGTAATCTTTATTAATACGTATGACTGTACGTATTGATGCTGGTCCAAATGCCTAAAGAAAAACTTACATTAAGCGTGGACAAAGAAGTCGTCGAAAAAGCAAAAAGATTAGGAATAAACATTTCTGACATAACAGAAAAAGTGTTGACGGGTTACACTTCAGCCGAGAAGCCAGAAGGCAGCATACACGACGCATACAAGCAATTGTTTGACTCTATCCTGCCATTGTTGAAAGAATTCGATTGTAGGGTGAAAATAGCTGAATCGTGGTTTCATGTTGATGAAGAACAACGAATACAGGAAGATGAGACTTATTTAACACAATATGGCACGTTTTTCATAACATCTTTCGCACAATCAGAAGACTACTACATCACTGACATTAAGAAAATCCCAACTGAAGAGTTCCTTACTCCTGAAAAGATTCTTTCCAACCTCGTTAATGAAATGGCTAAAAGCCAAGAAAAAAGGAAAGAAAAAATGGGTGAAATCCTGATGGCAAAAAGAATAATCGACGCTATGTCTGAAACCCTCCTTAATAAACAACCGACAAAGGAAAAGTGAGAAAGGATAGTGGTGGGGGAGCCTACACGCCATAATGTGCGACACCCGTCGTAGGGGGCTACGAGGAAAAGCGTGTCCTTGCCACTATCCCTCAAAGCACGACTTGCCTTATGATATGACCTGCCCTAATACTTTTCTCCTCGCGGGTACCGTCAAGTCATTTGTGACCTATCTAATTTCCTTCTTCTAGAAAGTCCTGAAAGTCCTCGTCAGAATATCCCACGCTTAAGACTGAGCGCACATCTGGTACGGAACGAACGCTCTTAACCGACTTTACAGACTTAACAGATTTGATCGATGCGACTGATGCTGCGGAAGGACACTTGCTTTGAGTAAATCCTATACGATAGCCAAGTTTATCGTAGATGATTCCATTAACGAACCATCCTAGATGTTGGCCATTAAAACCATAGACCTTATCCTCATACAGATAAGCAACTGCATGACCATTCCACAAGTAGATTGTCTCACCGTCGTCAGCAACATACGCGATAGGTTTTCCACTTCTGGAATACAAAGTCGTCTCCATAGATGCACATCTCTTAAAGGGCCTTCCGCCAACTAATCTAATGAGACTTGTGAAAGTGCTGATATTCACACATGTGCAATGGTGTCTTGGAGCGCACGCGAAAGACTGAATTGCTTTTTCTCCAAGGTATCTTCTCTATCACAATTTGAGAATGTGCCATTCGTCCTAGGAAGCGGCAAGAACCACAAGCACGCTAAAGCGAAAATCGATGGAGAATTTCTTCTGAAACGTCTGCAAACAGGTCTTGAAAGCTAGAGCTGCCTAGATTGTTGTCTTTCTTCATCCATCTTTCCAGCGAAGGACCTTTGGAAGGTTTGAGTTTCTTCACACTTCTGATTCTTCCTGATGACGGCTTTTCAACTCTAGTCAGTTTTGTTTTGAATTCCTCGTCTGTCACACTTTCCATCTCTTCGATTTTCTCTTTGATCCTGATTAGAGGCGGTCTAGCCCTCAAAACAATACTCTGTTTTTCGGTTACGTAACCTCCAATTTCTGGAACAAGTCTTGTCAGATATCTGAAGCAATTCGCAAGTTGCTTGTCCGTCATTATTGCGTCGCTATACTTCTCTTTGAAATCCGAAAGAGAAACTATTCTTTCCTCGCTAGACAGGTTTTTGCTAACAATGAAAGAGAATATCCGTCTTCCGATTCTTGCGACCCTCTGAGAGTATGTCAGTGACGAATCAATCAGCAGGTCGATTTGAGGAAGAGAGGTTTCTATTCCTCTACCAGCCTGCAAATGCTTTTCCAGTTCAAAATCTTGATGTTCGCCGTAGATCTTGCGAATAATCGCTTCTTCGGTTTTCCTTATCTCAACTTCCCATATGACGATTCGACTCTGGCTGTTGAGTTCTGTCTTTTTCTTTTCAATGAAACTCGAAATCTTCTCGCCGAGTTTTTCCTGGTCGCTGTAGGTCACGACCCATATCTCACATTTGGTAAGGTCCGGTACAAATGACTTGCAGAATTCTTTGAAGGTCTCGGATGAATAAAATCCGACTTGTTTTGACAGTTTCTCAATGGTTTTAGAATTGAAATCACTTTTGCATTCAACAGCGACGACCATTCTGAGTTTATCATTGGTCAATATTAGATCAGGGGGGCTTGCGCCTTTTTCTTTCATTAGACCCTCTATTACTTCGCTGAAAATTGGTAGTTTGATTTCGTATCCAAACTTCTCTCTCAAAATGCCAGTGGTTTTTAGGGGAGAAAATGGGGACGGAGTGAGAGTCAACACAGCTGAAGCAAGAAGGTTAATGAGCGTTTCATGCGGAGTCATTCCTCCCAATTTCAACGCCTCAAGAGACAGAGATTGTAGGATCTATTCGTCTTTGAAGTATGTCTATCACTTTCGCTATTGTAGATTCGTTCGGATGTTTCTCTGCTGGGGCAATACGTAGCTCGTCACTCGTCGCGGATAGATAGATGGATGACCCGTTCTCAACATCAATGACGTGGCTCAAGAAGTACGGGTTTCCTGATAGCAACGTGAAATTCACGAGTTTCTCGTCTTCGTTATCCGAACCAAAAAGCTCGATTATTTCTTTGAACCATTTCTTTGCGCTTTCTGGTTTTTTGTAGACAAGCGTCTCAATTACCTTTGGGCTTCTTACTGTCATGATCTTGCCGAATAGCTTTCTTTCTTCTTCGGTTGTTCTATATTCTCTTCTCAAAACATCTAGAATTCTCCTAGCCTCGATAACCAGTGGTCCTAGCAAAGAAACAAAAACTGTGAAATCTCCTTTCTCAAACATGACTTTGGATCGGTCAGTTACCGAGATTGTAAAAGCTATGTTCTTTGCCTTTGAGTTAATCCTGTACCTCATCGTTGAATATTTGGTGATGTCACCTGTTATTTCGTAGTTGTCTCTGTTTACCTCTCGAAGTTCTCCCAGAGGGATGTATCTTCTTCTAGGCATAGGATAAGAGCGTACTTTTCTCGGTTGCATCTTTCTTTCATCAATTTCTGATGCCGAACTCGCGAGCACTTCGGCATCTTCGCTCAGATATTTCCGAGCGAAACGGTCAAGATTCTCCAAGAAATTTGAGCCTAACCACGCGAACCATAAACCTCTTGTGACGCCTACCAGTGAATATAGAGACTTACGTATTTCAGAATGTTTGTCCAAAGAGAAAGAAAGGATTGTAACATATTTGTCGTCTCGAATGATCTTCCACAGGAAAGGCACTGCTTTGTCTGAGTCTTTGTGCTGGAAGTTTACTAGGTATAGGTTCTCTTCTCCGCATTGTGACAATTCGACAGTCCATGGGCGATTTTTCCTTGTTCCGTAATATGCAAGTTTTTGCGGCAACTTGTCAAATACTCGTGGATAAGCAATCAAGATGTTGCAGTAGACTCTTCGCCCTCTTTTCACAGATCTAGTTGCCTCTTCTAGGAAAACATCCAGAGTATATTTCGCATATTTGTCAGAACTGGCCATCAGGAGGCTTCCGTGCTACCGTTCTATCATTAGAATAATATCAAACTTGTGCTTCTTAAATCACTCTGTGATTGACAAACAGTAAGAGCGTTGACATCGAACGAAATGCGCAAACGTGGGCCAAAGAGAAAGAATTTCAAGAAGTTTCGTTGCTTATTACGCACTTCCCTGAAGGCAGTGTAGCGACGAAAGTCCAACCGTTAGCCAGCAGTTGAGGCAGCTCGTCTTCGCTGACGATTTTCTGAGACGCGCGTTCACAATGTTTGCCATCTGAGCAGCCCCCGTCGGTTGTGGTCTTCTGTTTCGCAAGTAGCTTCCCAAATTCTTCGCTTTTGACCGCATGACTGTTCTAACCTGTTCTATCGGAACGTGGTATTTCGCAGCGATTTCTTTCAGCTTTTCTTCTTCCAATGCTTTTATCACTTCCTCCCTGAGCGTTTCTTTGGAAACTGTCGGTGTTTCAGTCGTAAACTCCAAAAGCGGAACGGCTTCACGAAACTTCGCCCTCAGCTGGTCGATTGCAGGCTGAGAATACGGCGATTCCTCCCCTCTTACCATGCGACCTCTAATCTTTCGGTTCCAGTTCGGTACAAGTCCAATCTGTTCTAAATGCGTGTTGACCCATCGTCTACCGTCATGCAAGCTGAACGGGACGCCTGCACGCTTAGACAAAGTCCATGTCAGATACCCTAAAGCAGCATAGGTTGCAGGGTTATAAGGTGCATAGGTCTCACAGAAGATGTTAGTAAAGATTTTTGTGCAGACTCGCGCATCTAGACTTGTGGTCCAATGCGAAAAAGCCTGCAGCTAAGCCTGATCGCCGTTTTCGGAGCATTACACGCCGTGCTCTACTTCATGTCTTTCGGCCTGTGGCGAAACTGGGCCATCTACATAGAATCGATTGAAGGAATAATATTGGGCCCACAAGCCGGGTTTCTGGCAGCCTTAATAGGAAGCTCAATAGCCCGAACAGTCAGACCTGACGCTTTCTGGATGTTTGGCATAATCGCAGAACCCGTCAGCGTCTTGATGGCGGGATTTCTAGCTCACGGGAAGTGGAAGCCGGTCTTAGCAACTTACGTAATCATGCTCTCGGCATATTTCATCCACCCTTACGGGAGACAACTTCCTTTATGGACTATTCTTGACATTCTAGCTGCGTTGATCATCATATATCCTGTCGCGAAACTCGGCAGTTGGCTGTTTGGCACCGGCTTGAGACGCTTGGCAATCGCTTTAGTTTTGGTTTCTTTTGTCTGCATCGCCACGGACGCGCTTGTCAGAGTGTTTTTGCTTGTTCCCTGCGGCTTGTACAGTCTGTTCTTCGAAAACTTTGAAAGCTTTCAAACAGTCTTCATCGCAGGCGCTGCCAGCTCTTACATCGAAGACATCATAGTGGCCTTCGTGGCATTTCTTGCGGGTGTTCCCTTGCTCGTTGCCGCCTCAAAACTACACATATTCCAAGAGAAGAATCGAGGGAAGAAACAATAGGAACACGGACCGTTTACTAATTCAAACTCAAGATTGAAAAAGGGTAACTCTTAAACCCTCACCATGCTTAACAACAAGGTCAAGGTGTCAACTTGCCGGAACCACAGTTCAAAACAGTCTTCATTTTTCTGGACACAGACAAACACGCAAGCCCCTTCGACATACTGACGGCAACAGACATTTTCCCAGACGCAGAAATGTTGAAGTACGAAAACGTCACAGTCGAGGATGCTGAAAAAATAATCTACGACGCCTTGTTCCCAAGAGGCCCCGAAGGCGCAAAACACACAAAAATCTTCATCAACGGACGCGACTTCAAAAGAGCAAACGAAATCCTTGAAAAAACCAAGACATGCATGGTTCCCCCCTTTGAAATCGCAATCATAATCGACCCAAGAGGCGCATACACAACCGCCACAGCTGCCGTAGCCAAGACACTCGAACTTTCCCTTGCAAAAGGGTTCGGAGACCTTGAAAACAAGGTAATCACGGTGCTAGCAGGAACAGGACCAGTGGGACAGACAGCAGCAAGACTTTACGCGTCTGAAAAAGCCACGGTGATCGTGACCTCCCGATCTCTCCAAAAGGCCTCTTCTGTCGCAACCAAGATAAACGAAGAATTTGAAGGCGAAAGAGTCCGAGGCGTAGAAGCCCAAACCCCTGAGGACGTCGGAGAAGCAATCGAAAAAGCAGACATCGTCCTCGCCGCGGGAGCTGCCGGAACGGAACTCCTTCCTCTGGAAGTACTCAAAAGATGCGGCAAGAAATGCAGGATAGTGGCTGACATTAACGCGATACCGCCGTTGGGCGTTGAAGGGTTAGATTCAAACGCAGATGGAACTGAGATTTTGCCCAACATTTATGGAATCGGCGCACTGGTCATTGGGAAACTCAAAATCAAGGTCGAATCGCGACTCATAAAAAGGGCAGTTGAAGAACCGAAGGGCGTTTTCGATTACAAAACGGCTTATGAAATAGCGAAGAAAACAATGGCCGACAAACAAGAGGAAAAGAAAGCAGCACAGGCTGAAATGCCCAAGTACTGGCTGCCCTAGCGCAGAGTGTCTCGTATTTTCAACGTAATTTCATCCAGTTCCTTTCTTTCAGGTTAAGTGCAAAACAATCGCATTCGTTTCCACGTTGGGAAAGAAACATTTCTTAAGTGCAAGGAGTCATCATTAGTTTAGGTCGACGCAGTTGCCCCAGACCAAGTTAAAACCAGAAGAAAGAGTAAATCTCGCGATCAACATGACCGACGTTTGCCTGCGTATCTGCGCCGAGGGCATCAGAAATCACAACCCAACCATCAGCGAAGAGCAGCTGATCGAAAGCCTCAGGGAAAGAATACGATACATGAAAAAACTTGAACTGGAGGGCTGAGAAATAGAGGCTTTTGAACAGTTCATCAGACGGATTGCAGACAGCTTCAACGCTGCCAAACTTGATTACATGTTCACTGGAGCATTAGCTGCGAGCTATTATGGAGTGCCCAGAACCACGACGGACGCAGATATCGTGGTCAAAGTATCGCAAACAGGGCCACATGCCAGACTCATCGATGCGCTACGAAAGGCTGGAATGCTGGCTGAGGAAGGAAAGATCAATGCCTCACTGAAATCTAGTTACAACATCGTCACTTTTGGAGACGGGAAGACGCCTTTAGCCGTTGATATCATACTTTCCACCAGAAAGCTTCAAAAAAAAGCTGGCATGATCTTGGACGTTCCAACGTTCTATCAGACACCGGAAGAGTTGATACTTATGAAACTCCGCATGATAAAAGCAACAATGTCAAAAGCCAAAGCATCAAAGGACAGAAACGATGTAAAGGCAATCCTGAAGTTCACAAAAGTGAACATGGAAACCATCAAGAAAAAAGCACAAAAAAACAATACAGCATCAATACTTGAAGCCATAACCAGCGACGAAAAAGACTAGGAAGAAGGGGACACAGGCGTCAATTGTGGGAAATGTCAAGTTCATTCGCCGCGTCTGCCATTTCCAACTCCCCTATGAGTGAGTTCAGCCTTTTACCAACCGCTGTCAGGTTTGTCATGTTTTCGCCCAAATCATCCAGAGGCTTCTAGAAGTCCAGATCTGAACGCTACTTGTTGAACCGTTCTATCGCATGCTCAAAAGCGTCAACCCATACTCCCAGCTTTTCTCGGCTCTCAACAGCCACAACCTTGCCCCGATGATCCACAGTCATCTCCACAACATTCTTTAGGACCACCATTGGCTCGTCAACTGTTCGTCCATCATCATCTTTGCGTGTGGCTATAATCAAATCGGCATCGTCAGCTTTAAGAAACGTGTTCCTGTCCAGAAAGAAACCGTTTAAATAGCAACCTCTGAGTTTGTCTTTCAAACGGCGCAGTTCACTCATCACAGGAACCTTCAAAATGTTCATAGTTGCAAAGACTCTTAAGGCTTTGACAACTGAACTGAGCAAAACCTCACAGACACTCCAGCCTGTTTTTCAGCTTTTATTTAACCAATTCTTAAATTTCAAGAATCAGCAGTAAGAAAACAGCTACGAACGGTCAGCGAGGACGCTCTTCATGAGCATAGAGAGAAAAATCGTTTCATACCTGGAATCTTTTGGCAATACGAGAGAGAATGACCTGATAAACTATGGAGTCCAAAATCTTGGGCAGTCCCCTGACAAGATAAAGAAGATAATAGACCGCTTGGCTGTGAAAGGCAAGCTTCACCGCATCGTCCACAACAAGCTCAAACCACCTGAAGTCTACATAACCCTCGAAGAACCATTCCCCCCAGAGGCAACAATGGAAAGAGAGGTTGCAAGCGAAGAAGTTGCAAGAATTCTTGAAGAAGCAGCTGTACTCGCCGACAAAATAGGTAGGGATAGGCCCAGCTAGGCCTGCACATATCAATACATCATTAATGTCCACCATTCTAAACGTTAAGGCATAGGGTTCATCATAAATCTGCGTAAAGCGCAAAAGCCTTATAGAAAGCAAGTTTGGATAGGTAAGAAACAGCAAATCTGACAGATGGTCAGTAGACCGTTGAGGAAAACAAAAACATGGAAACTGAGTTAGGCCGGCTAGGCAGCTTGAAAGTTGTGAACAAATCACCCACGGGATACGTTCTAGAAAACGGCACAGAAATTGTGGACACCTTCGCTGAAATGTTTCCAATGTGGGTTGGAAGAGTTCTGATAACAGGAGACAGCGAGAAATGGGCAATGACAGCTGCTACAACAGCAACTGGTTTGGCTACCAGCGTGATCATGTCTCCCGCAGAGGCAGGAATTGAAGGATCCGTTCTTGCAGACAAGACTCCCGACAACCGCGTCGGCGTCTTGATTCAAATATATAATCGGAACAGGTTCGAACTGAACAGTCAAATGATACTTCGCATAGGTCAGTGCGTAATGACCTGCCCGACAGTCTCAGCTTTTGATGCATTACCAAATGCCAAGAGAAAAATGAAAGTCGGCAGAAGCATACGTCTGTTCGGCGACGGTTTCCAGAAAAGAAGACTGGTAGGCGAAAGAAAAGTCTGGAAGATACCGGTCATGGAAGGCGAATTCACCGTTGAAGACAAGTTCGGAACCGCAGAAGCCATAGCAGGAGGCAACTTCATGATATTCGCGAAAAACCAAGCCTCCGGACTTCTGGCTGCAGAAGAAGCGGTGAAAGCCATCAAAGCCTCAGCAACCGAGGTCATCTTGCCTTTCCCAGGTGGAATCTGCCGCTCAGGCTCCAAAGCAGGCTCACTGAAATACAAGCTTAAAGCCTCGACAAACCATCCATTCTGTCCAAAGCTGAGACCGCTCGTACCTGATTCACAAGTGCCCGAAGACGTCAACTGCGTCTATGAAATCGTCGTCAACGGTCTAACGTTAGAAGCAGTCAAGAAAGCAATCAAAGAAGGCGTGAAAGCAGCCGCAAACGTCCCGGACATTGTGAAGATTTCAGCAGGCAACTACGAAGGAAAGCTAGGCCCGTACAAGGCATTCTTGAAAGAAGCTCTAGAGCCAACCTGAAACCTGCATCCAAAATCTTATTTGATTCCGCCGCAACTTAGCTTTGACGCAAAAAAGCATTTGTGAGAACAATTGAGCGCTCCAAAGACTTCTCTAGAACTGTTCAGACTCAAAAAGACACTCATGACGCTGGCCAGCAAGGAAGGACGAGGAACCGAACTCATTTCACTTTACGTGCCGCCTGGAAAGAGAATAAGCGACGCAATAACAAACCTCAGAGACGAATATGGAACGGCGTCCAACATAAAATCCACAACCACGCGCAAAAACGTCATGGAAGCCATCGTCAAAGTGCAACAGCGCCTCAAACTCTTCAAAGAACCCCCTGAAAACGGACTTGTAATATTCTGCGGAGCAATACCGCAAAACGGGGCTGGAAGCGAAAGAATAGAAACCTACGTCATCGTGCCCCCAGAACCTATACGCGTGTACCTTTACCGATGCGACGCAAGATTTCACACTGAATACCTGCTGGAAATGCTGAGAGAAAAAGAAACGTACGGCATACTTCTCATAGACTCCTCAGGCGGCACGATCGCCACTCTACAAGGCAGAAGACTCGAGATAGTCAGAGAATTAACGTCAGGTGTACCCGGCAAAACTCGCGCAGGTGGACAGTCAGCAAGAAGATACGAACGACTGCGCGAAATGAGACTCCAAGAGTATTTCACACGAATAGGCGCGCACGCCAACGAAATATTCCTTCCAATCGAAAACTTGAAAGGAATAATAGTCGGAGGTCCTGGCCCTACGAAGTACGACTTCGAAAAAGGCGAATACCTGAATTACATGTTGAAAAACAAGATAATCGATACCGTTGACACTGCTTATGTTGAGGAGCAGGGAGTAAAGGAAGTTGTTGAAAAAGCTCCTGAAGTAATGCGCAAAGTACGGTATATTGAAGAAAGAAAGGTAATGCAACAGTTTCTCTATGAAGTCGGACACGACACAGGAAAGATCACGTACGGTGAAGAAGACGTTAGAAGAGCCCTAGAAGCCGGCGCGGTCAACATCTTGCTGTTGTCTGAGGGACTCGAAACGACACGCGTCACAATCAAATGCAGCGCCTGCAATTACCAAGAACAACACACGGTGAAGAACAAGGCATTAGTAGAATTTGAACAAGACCTCGTCGGCAAGCCATGTCCGAAATGCCATGCAACATCGCTGAACATATTTGACAAAGAAGATGTTGTAGACGATTTTGCCGAACTGGCAGAATACACAAACACCCAAGTTGAAGTAATCTCCACCGAAACAGAAGAAGGACAGATGCTCAAAAATTCGTTCGGCGGAGTTGCAGCAATACTTCGCTTCAAAGTTCACGAACAATAAAAACAGTCAGACACGCTTCAAGCAATCTTCAACTTTGCTCATCGTCACTCCTCTCACAAGCAACCTCTTCTCTTTCGAAGTGAAACCAGAAACAAGCTCCACCGGCTTATGAAAAAGCCTCGACAACTCCTTAACAAGCTCCTTGTTCACCTTGCCTTTGACAGGCTCCTCCCTACAAAAAACCACAACTTCGTCATCTTCAAGGACAATCTTGAACTCTTTTGAGCGCGGTTTAACTGAGACCTCCAGAACGCAGCCGTCCTTTGTTTCAAAGATTTTCATCAACGCCCCTCAACGCATAAAAGCATAGTCCACTGGAAAAGATAAGCATTAAACAATTTGATTGCAGGGATCAACAATGAAGCATCCATCACTCTACCTTGATTGGTACATTCACGTGCCAAAGGTGAAATACGATTTCCGCTCCAGCGGCATAGCCTACTTCAAACACACTTTGAATCTGGGCGAAACTGACTTGAGCATAAACTATGAGCACGGAAACCCAGAAGCCCTCAAGCAAGTAGCCCAGTGGTACGATGTCAAACCGGAAAACGTGTTCATTTCAAGCGAAGGCGCCTCAGGCCAAAACGCCCGAATAACAAGATACATAGCAGAAAGAAACCCCGAGAAGAGGGAAGCGATAGTCGAATATCCTACATATGAGCCGCTGTTGAGGGCAACTCAAGAGCATTTCCCCATCGTCAAGAGACTAGAGAGACAGGAAAAAGACGCGTTCCGGCTTGATGCAGACAGGCTTAGAAAAATGGTTTCGGAAAAAACAGGATTACTTGTCTTGACCAACCCACATGCCCCCAGCGGAGCAATAGCCGACCGTAATGAACTCGGGGAAATAATGAATGTTGCAAATGAACGTGGTTTCTATGTGCTTTGTGATGAAATCTACGCTGAATTCAACAGGAAAACTGCGCCAACACTCTTCTCTGTTGATCCACATCTGAGCATAGTTACAACGAGCTTCACGAAAGCCTATGGACTTGGCGGATTGAAACTCGGCATAGCATTGACTGGAAGAGACTTGGTGAATGAGCTCTACACAGATGTATTGAACACTGTCGGCAACAGCCCTAACATCGTGTCAATTGTCGCCGCAGAACTTCTTGCTAAAGAAAAGGAGAAACTTCAGAAACACAAGCAAAAGTGGAATCGCCTGAGGAAGGAAACTGAGAAATGGTTGATCGAGATGAAACTGCAATATTTCCCGAACAAGCTCAGCGTGACATACTGGGTCAAACTGCCAGTCAAAGACACTTACGGGTGGATAAACGAACAAACCATACCCAAGTACAGTCTGGCTCCAGTTCCAGGAGCATTCTTTCTGTTCAAGAACGACTACAAGCTTGCCAAATCAAACATGATAAGGCTGGGAATCGGCGGCATGAACCCTGAGAGCCCAATCCTAACAGAGGCACTCAACGTGCTGGAAACAGCGTTGAAACAACACAAAACCAGACCAAACTGACAACCGACACAGTCGCGACCGACAAAGAATAAAGGCAACTTTTCACCCTCGTTCATAGCGCCCTATTTAGGGGGTTATCTCTACACATTTTCCCCTGCCTACGCCTTCTTGATTTCCGTGAGTGCCGTGCCATTTCTTGCAGTCTATGCAATCGTCAAGCTAAAGGACTGAACCAGCCTGTTGCCCATCTGCAGTTTCATGGTTAGCGCATGCGATTTTGCAACACCGAGAAAAGCAGTGCATTTAATCATGGAAAGAAAAGCGAACATGCGCACGGCCTAGATCCTAGAAAAGTCTATTAGAAGAGACATTGACACGATTTCTTGATAACAATTGGCAGCACGAGAAACCAAAGACGTCCGATGCCCATTCTGCGGAGCACCCCACAAAAAGCTCATCCCACCCAACGCTCTGCAGTTGAAATGTGATTATTGCGGAGCAATGTTCAGAGTTCCGCCTCGAATCGGGGTCGAAATTCCGCAGTGTGCCAACCATCCTGACAGATTCGCTGTAGGCATCTGTGATGATTGTGGACGGAATTTCTGCAGCGATTGTCTCGACATTTATGATTTCAAAACGCGGGACGGCAGTGCTACACTGCATTTGTGTCCTGAATGCCTTAACAAGAGGGAAGCTGACAAGGCCAACTCTTACATCTTGGGAGGCATAATCTTCACACTCGTCGGATTTTTCTTTTCAGCCATGCTTGCACCAGTTGGCGCACCCATTGTTGTCGGCATATTCATCCTAGCCTTAGGCGTAGGCGAAATCGCGTACGGCCTTAACCAAAGACCAGCAGAAGCCGAAGCCGGCGAGAAAGAAGCCGAGGCGGAAACTGAAGAAGAAGCGCCAGTGCCAGCGGAAGCTGGAGAAACGGAACAGGCCGACGCACTCTATGACCAGCTCTTGGACAAATACATAGCCCACTGGGGGATCCCAACCGGACCGCAACTTCTTGACAATGAGATAAAAGCCTACACTTGGCATGGAGACACGTTTGAACAAGCCGTAGCAAAAGTGTACAAACGCCAACAGAAGAAGCGTTGAGAAATCGAGTTCACAGGCAGTTGAAACATTGTTCCGCAAGTTTTTTACACGCGTAACGACGAGTAGAGAATTGGAGGGTCAAAAATGCAAACAACCAAATTCTTCACAATCGACCTTACCAAGATCAGAGGAAAAGGCGATTTCAACTGCCCCAAATGTGGAATAAAGATATCTCCAGATGAAAAGACAGAGAAAACCTACAAGATCCTCGAAGCATTGATGAAAGAAAACCAATTAGAAGGCATAATGCTTCAATGCAGCAGATGTGAAAGCCAAATACATCTGACCGGGTTCCGCGTCCTAAGCATGACAAGATAACTGCACGACAGCTGTCACTCGGGCGCGCGCGTCGGTGGCAGACTCCGCTACTGGCGGATGGTTATGGACCCCGTTTGAGTTTCCACGATCAATTTTCCGGTTCCTGCGCCGATTCGGCCCACGTATTGTCCCCGTTCATAACGAGCATCAGCCAACTCGGGAACGCAACTAATCCGCCCAAGATGAGAGTAGGCTTCAACCGTAAGGTCTGATTTGCCTGTTAACTTGAGTTCTATGGATCCAGTGCTTGTTCTAAACCAGTTCTCGCCGCTTGAGAGAACACCAACGAATCGTATCGGCCCCGTAGTATTGTGCACTGAAACTGTTCCATTAACATTTTCCAAGGTAACAGGGCCAGTAGTGCTGTCGACCGTGACTACACCGGTGATGTTTTGCAGGTCAATGGCCCCGGTCTTGCCGTTGGCTTTGATTGTGCCTTCACAATTTTCTATGAAGACTTTCGCGACGGACGATTCAACCGCAGCTGTGCCCTTTATCCCATTTACTGTGACTTGGTCAAGGCTCGCGTCAAGTTCCAAGTCGGTCTCTTTAGGCACTGAAACGGTAATGTCAGCTCTCGGGCCGCCTGAAACGAAGTAGCGTGGTCATCTGAAAGGATGAACCAGAGCACGACACTTTACGGTCACTGTGTTGCCTTCTTGTGAGACATTCCACTCCAAATCCTCAGGTTCTTTAAAATCCAAATCAACAGTCACTTCGCCTTCACCAGTCGCCTCAACATTAACATGACCGGGAGCACGATTCACTATGACGACTTTCGGTTTTCCTGCAACCTTCAAGGTCTGGTGCTGCCGCGCAGGCACGGCTTCTCCTTCCGCAACAGGAGTCCCACATTTTGCACAGAAATTAGCATCCGCGGGTAATTCTGCTCCACATTTCCTACAATAAGGCATGTTTTCGATCAAACTCCACAATGATGTCTTTCGGTCAGAGCAGAAATATGTGATTTGCGCAATTTCAGGTTTTGGGTATGCAGGAAAAGCCCTGCGTTTTTGTCGAATTCCGCGGTAGCTTTAAACAAAGCAAAAGACAGACTGATAATGAAAAGAGCGCGAAGGACAAATGAAAATCCTCTTTGTTGAACCGCCGAAAGATGTTTGGTTTGTGATGGGAGAGTATCTGCCGCCGCCTTACGGAATTATCCAGCTTGCAGCTTTCCTTGAGAACAGAAACAAAGAAGTTGAGATTGAAATTCTCGACTGCAACGCGCAGCAAGTGGACTGGCAAGGTCTCGAAAAGCACATTGCATCTTCCAACCCCGATATTGTGGCATCAAGTTCATTGTCCACGTGCAACACTTATGCAGTCGTTAGAACGCTTGAAACCGCCAAAAAAGTGAATCCAGACATCCTCACAGTTACAGGAGGACAGCATTTCACAGCAACTGCCGAAGACAGCCTGCGTGCATATCCCGAAATAGACGTCATAGTCCGAGGAGAAGGCGAAGAAACACTAGCTGAACTCGTGGCAAGCAGAGACAAGAAAGCAACTTTTTCACAGATCAAGGGCATATCATTCAGACATCAAGGAAAAATAGTCCACAACCCGCAGAGACCCCTTATTGAAAACCTTGAAAATCTCCCATTTCCAGGCTACCATTTGGTGAAAGACATAGTTCACAAATACCATTTTGCAGCAATGGCTGGACGTGACGCACCTTACGCGCTCGTTGAAGGATCCCGTGGATGCCCATGCGAATGCACTTTCTGCACACAGTGGCGGCATTGGCAGGGCAAATGGAGATTGAAATCACCCAAACGCATCGCCGATGAAATCGAGTTCTGCCACCGCAATTTTGGCAGCAGGTTTGTCTGGCTTACCGATGACAATTTCGGCGCGGGCTCCCGAGCCAACGATCTGGCGGAGGAAATCATTAAACGCGGAATCGCGGAAGATGTGACGTGGTTTGTCCAGTCAAGATGCGACGACATCGTCCGCAACAAGGAAGCCCTACCTAAACTGCGAAAATCAGGGTTAAACTGGGTTCTTCTCGGCGTAGAAAACTCGGAGCCTTCAACACTTCAGACCTTCAAAAAAGGCATAAGACCTCAAGACGCACAAGAGGCGGTTAAGCTGTTGAAAGAGAACGACATTTTCGCGCATGCCATGTTCATAATCGGCGAAAGAAAAGACACCGCCCAATCGATCGCTCGCTTGCGCGAATTCGCAAACCAGCTGGACCCAGACTTCGCCTTGTTCGCAGTCCTGACACCTTTTCCAGGCACGCAGGTGTTCGAAGAAGCTCAGCGCAACGGTTGGATCGAAGACGACAACTGGTCACACTACGACATGATTCACGCCACGATGCCCACAGAAACACTTTCAGTCAAACAAGTACAAGAAGAACTGTACAAGTGTTATAGAAGCTTTTACGGTTCCTGGAAACGCAGATTTCAAGGAGTCTTTTCTTCTAATGAACTGAAAAGAAGAATCTTCTTGCATATGGCGAAGAGAGGGATAATGGCCCAATTGAAAGAACTGTTCTGAGCGTTTGAATTACTTGTTGTCCAAAGATTTCGTGAACTCCGCCCAATCGATGCTTATCGTGCCGTTCGGCGGATGAGGCTCGGCATGACAGGAATTCATGACGCCCCTACGGAATTCCATAGCGCTTGAAAAAGCTCGATTTGAAACGCTTTGAGGAAAAAAGGAGTGGACCGGTGGGGATTTGAACCCCAGACCTCCTGAGTGCAAGTCAGGCGTTCATACCAACTGAACTACCGGCCCACGGTGATTCTTTCAGAAAACAACCAGCGGTATGGAATTTAGAGCTTTCGGTCCATCTTCATCTCTGTTTTTGAGAATATGGATGATTCTGGAAAATATTTAAGGATTAATGTAATAAAAAATTAGAATAATTAGGTTGGTTTGAAGGAGATTAGCTTAGTCTAGAATCTTCTTCTTGTGGTTCTTTTCTTAGACCAGCAATCTCGGCAGTAAACAGGTCTGCTTGGGTCAGGTTTGAAGGGTACTTCGCATTCCTTTCCACAATCAGCACAAACTGCCTTATGCATTTCTTTCTCTGCCATTTTACTATTTCAACTCCTTTGATCGATTTGTGCAAAAACTGCTTCTTGCACGAGGCACAAATCATGGTAACGTAACTTATAAAACTTGTCATCAAAAAAACAACATCATACTCCGGCTTCTTCCAAGGATTCTCAACTTGTCTTCACACAAAACCCGAGTCGACCAAACGCAAAATCCCTGCACAGCCATGCATTTCAGGACAGCAAGGTTTTAAGTCGGATCATTATACCTTGATTCTTCCAAACGGTGAAATAAATGGTCGATTCGAGAATCGAAAAACTCGCACAACTCTGCGTACACTACAGCGTCAACGTGAAACCAAACGAACAAGTGATCATACAGGGAACCGAACTGGCATTCCCGCTCATTAGTGAAATCTACAAGGAATGCCTACTAAGCGGTACACACCCGTTTGTTCTCGCAAACCTCGACCTCCAATACACATTCTTCAAATACGCAAAAGAACACCAACTCACGTTTGCTCCCCCATTCATGAAGTTCATAGCTGAAAACGTAGACGTGAACATAGGCATATTCTGCGAACCAAGCCCAAAAGGACTGTCTAACGTAGACCCAGCGAAATTCAGAATGCGCGCAGCATCGAGAAAAGAGCTGATGGAAATCTTCAACAAACGAGTCGCAGAAGGCAAACTCAGACGGACCGGCTTACCTTACCCCATAAATGCTGAAGCACAAGAAGCCTCCATGTCACTCCAAGAATACGAAGACTTTGTGTACAGCAGCTGCCTCGTCGACAGAGAAGATCCTGCCGCAGAATGGAAAAAAGTGCACCAACAGCAACAGAAAACCTGCGATTTTCTGAATCAAGCAAGCGAAATCCGCGTAGTAGGTGAAGACACAGACTTGACTTTCAACGTGAAAGGAAGAAAATGGATAAACTGCAGTGGACACGAGAACATGCCAGACGGCGAAGTGTTTACAGGACCCGTCGAAAACTCGGTGAACGGCGCAGTAAGATTCACTTATCCAGCCATCTATGCAGGCAGAGAAGTTGAAGACGTCAAACTCACATTTAAAGATGGAAAAGTTGTAAAAGCTTCGGCAGCAAAAGGCGACGAATTTCTCCAACAAACATTGAAAATAGAAGGAGCAGACCGCCTAGGAGAAACCGCAATAGGAACGAATTACGGGATAACAAGATTCACCAAGAACATGTTGTTCGACGAAAAAATGGGTGGCACAGTACACATGGCACTAGGCAACGCCTACCCAGAATCCGGCGGCCAAAACAAGTCACCAATTCACTGGGACATACTCAAAGACATGAAAAAAGACGGAGAAATCTACGCAGACGGCAAGCTGTTCTACAAAAATGGCAAATCCCTGATTTAACAAACCACCTATTTTTTTAACAATTCAACCCTATTCCATAATTGTCAATAATGCTGTCGGAGTGGTTGTTTGGAAAACGCACAGACTGAAAATGGAACATCTCCCAGAAAGACATTCTTCAATCTGAGCGTTTTCGAGTTTCTAACCTTCCTCCGAAGAGGAGTATTCTACACATTCATGATCAACTACCTGTTCACTTTGATGAACAGTGTTACATCGACAGCAGCTCTTGGAACTCTAAACATGATTGCTTCGTCCTTGGGTCAAAACTTGCTTTGGGGAAGAATCTGTGACAAACGGAAGATCAGAGCAAAATTGATCGTGGCAGGCGAAACAATCGCGGCATTCGCATACGTAATCGTGTTCCTATCACACACGGCGTTGATTAACATCGGAGCGCCCTACCTCGCAGGCTTGTCAATAATCTTCGGCCTTTCCATTCTTGAATTCTTCTGGTCCATGTCAGACGTAGGCTGGGCAGCACTCCTCACAGACGTTACAACCACCAGCAACCGCGGAAGAGTAATAGGAGCAATGAACTTCATCGCTTCACTCGGAAGAATGGTAGGGATCCTCTTCGCCGGCTTTCTGTATGGCGGAGGCGAAGGCTTCAGAAACGGGACCATCTTTTACATTGTAACAGCCCTGCTGCTGGCAGGAGCTGCCCTGATGGCATTTACTTCAAGAACAATGAAACCAAAGCAAGCAACACCACAGCAGATGGCAGCAAAAGAAACACGGCCGCAAGAAACGAAACCAGACACGCAGAATCAAAAAGCATACTCGCTTTTCCTCTTATCCCTAATACTAATCGTCTTAGGGGCAGCCTGCATCAACCAAATCTTCCTCCTATTCATAAAACTCCCAGAAGGACTCAACTCCAGCGACTCCCAAATGAGTCTAGTTCTTTCCGCATGGACTGTAGGTGGAATGATAGCAAGCTTGGCTGGAGGAAGACTCTCAGACAGATTTGGAAGAATCAAAATTCTGTTAGTTGGGCTAGGTTTTGCGATAATCACGCCTCTGCTGTATCCTCTTGCTTCCAACGTACCTTTGATGGCGCTGGTCTACGGACTAAACGGCGTGTCCTTTTGGACCATCCAAACTGTAGGTCTTGTATTTGCAGGAGACCTTATTCCTAGAGACCGAAGAGGAAGACTTCTCAGCAGGTTCAACACGGTCATAGCTTTAAGCTGGGGACCTGCGGGGTTCCTCATCGGCGGGCCACTTGCAGATTTGCAGGTCAACCTTTACGGGCGGTCACCCCATGCTGCATACGTAAACGTCTTCTACGTTTCTTCGATAATAGTGTTGGTTGGCACAATTCTCTTCATCCTCAGAGTTGCAAGACCAAAACGTAAGTGACGAAGTTTTAAATTCGCGCTATGCAGAATCAACCACGAGGAGATGACATGCTCGAACTTAAGACCGTAAAAGTCGATGTTCCTCAAGACTGCAATGTGATCCTGGGAATGTCGCACTTCATCAAAACTGTTGAAGACCTGTATGAGGCGCTGGTGGACGCCGTTCCAAACATAAAATTTGGCATAGGCTTCTGCGAAAGCTCTGGTCCTTGCCTAGTAAGACATGAAGGAAATGATGAGGAATTGAGACAGTTGGCGGCGAGAAAGGCGCTTGAGCTCAGCTGCGGCCACAGTTTCATAATCTTTCTTAAAAATGCTTATCCAATAAACGTCTTAGACAAGATCAAGAACGTGCCAGAAGTCTGCACAATCTACGCTGCCACAGCCAATCCCCTTGAAGTAATCGTCGCCCAAACCGAACAAGGCCGTGGAATAGTCGGCGTCGTAGATGGCCTTGCAAGCAAAGGCATAGAAACTCCCGTTGATATTGGGAAACGCAAGGAGTTTCTGAGAAAAATAGGCTACAAACTCGGCTGAAAAAGAGTTTCAACGAAAAAGTAGGCGCCGCAGGGTGAAGTTGCCCTGCGATAGTTACTGTTCAGGGGATAAGTGAAGTGTGTTTATCTGTTCAAGGTCAGTTCTTGTTCTCGCAGTTCAAAAGGCATGGCTTCGCGCATTCTCTGGGCTGCGTAGGCGACTAGTTTCTTAAATTGGCGTTTTGTCAGAACATGACTCGCTCTTGATAGAAGCTCGAGGCAGATTTCCTTAAAAACCAAGTCCGCGCATCCATTTTTTGCGTCGTCAATCAATTCCTTGCAAGCTTGAAAGATTTGTTCATTCAAAGGCAGTTCACCCTGTAAGCAACAACTGTCCGCTTATGAAATTAAACACTTATGAATGCAAAAATCGGATTGCAAATTCATGTTCCGCAACATCAAGACACCATTCAAACACCATTGGGAAGCCTGTCTGATCACCTCAGACCACCTTCCCACGCGTCTACTGGCTGTCTTTACACACTGCACGTTAACCTTTTAAATATCAGTCTTGAATATGGTTACTCAAACGGGAAGATTGAAATCATGATGAATGAAGTTTTAGAAGCGATCAGAAACAGACGTAGCGTTGTCAGGTTCGAAAGCACTGTGGTTGAAGACAACAAGATCGAGGCAATTCTGGAAGCGGGACGATGGGCGCCTTCCTGGATAAACAAGCAACCTTGGAGTTTCATAGTCATAAAAGATCAGAAAACAAAGGACAAGCTGGGTGAAGCTGTTCCCACCACTTTTGTGCAAGGCTTGAAAGAAGCACCGCTCTCCATCGCAGTCACTGTCAACTCGTTGGAAGACCCATACCATTACGTGGAAGACGGAGCGGCAGCCGCACAGAACATGGCACTGGCAGCTCACAGCCTAGGACTAAACTCCTCATGGATCGGCGTCCATGATCTGAGAAATCAGAGGAACTCGGCTGAATCCAGGGTAAGACAGATTCTTGAAGTCCCGAAAGACACTCGAGTGATCGCACTTTTGTCGATAGGCCACGTCAAAGGCGAAGCCCCAAAGAAAGACAGGAAAACCCTTCATCAAATAGTCTATCAAGAAAAATTCGGACAACACTAGACCATCCAACACTTTTGAAGACAACGCTTCAAACTTAGTTTTCATTTTTCTTTTCAGGCCATGAAAATCGCTATATAACGCTGCAGGCTTAAACAGTGTAAAGCGGCGAGTCTCACATGGGTCACGTTGCAGTTTGGAAAGTCTTGGAAGAAATGATTGCCGACTTCCGCAAGAAAGGAATGACCGTTCCGCCACAAATAATGAGCGACTTGAAAAGCGCAAAGACCACAATTAGGATATTAAACGTTGAACCGAACTGCGGCGAGAGCCTTCAGAAAATCGATCAATTCTTGATGAACGTTGAATCATACCTTGTTTCGGAAGGTCAGAAAAAGTTCGGTTTTAAATATATTGACCCATGGCTTAACCGATTGGAAAAAGCCAGCAAAGAAACAGGCGACCAAGAGGAAAAAGGGACAAGGTTTGTCCCCGGTCTACCTAGAGAACAAAAGTGGATCCGCGTTGCACCATCAGTGGATATGTCAATTGAAAAATTGAAAACAATCGCAGATGAGATGAAACTTTCATATAAAGCTCAGAAAGACGGCTCTCTGCTTGTTTGCGGCGAAGACCAGAACATAAAAGATTTTGTTAAAAACATGGCTTCCAAATACAAGGCAAAAGCCGAGAAATATCGCAAAAAAGTACATAACGGTTAAAGCTTCAAGACACAGTAAATACTTTTATAAAAATACCAAACAACTGTCTGCAAAAGAGAAACGTCCACATTAGGGAGCACGAGGACTCAGACTGAATGCCTTACATCAAGAAAATAGAGGTTAAAGGTTTCAAGTCGTTCGGACCGCAAGTCGTAAAGATAGTCCTAGACAAGGGTTTCACCGCGATAACAGGCCCAAACGGAAGCGGAAAAACAAACGTCCTTGACGCATTGCTCTTCTCCCTCGGCGAACTAAGCACTAGAAAACTCCGAGCAGAAACAGCTGCCAAACTGATTTTCCACGGATCCGAAAAGGCAGGTCTGGAAAGAGCAAAAATGGCCAAGGTAATAATTCAGTTTGACAACACCGACGGACGCATGCCCGTCGACACAACCACGGTCACAATCTCCCGGGAAGTCTACAGAAACGGACAGAGCGTATACAGACTCAACGGAAGAAGAATCTCGAGAACACACAGCATGGAAATCCTCTCCATGGCAGGAATAAGCTCCACAAGCCAAAACATAATCCTGCAGGGCACGATAACCCGTCTCACCGATATTTCCCCAATGGAACGTAGAAGAATCATAGAAGACCTTATCGGAATAGGCCAATACGACGCTGAAAAGGCTGAAGCAGAAGAAAAACTGAGGGCAGCAGACATCTCCATACGCACGGCCATGGGCAGAATTGACGAGGTACAAAATCGACTCGACGACTTGGAAAGAGAACGCAACGAACTTCTCAGAGTCAACTTCATTCAAACCGAACTGAAACAATTTGAAGCCGTCAAAATCTCATACGAAATGGCGCAGATACAGAAAAAAGCAGAGGAAATCTCGTCGCAAGCTGAGAAAGTCAAAGCTAGAGTTGACAAACTGAGACAAATCCGCGACGGTTACAGGTCGAAAAGAAGAGAAGTTGAAGGCGAATGGCGAAAACTCAGCTCTGAAATAGTTGAGGAAGGCGGCTCCCAAGTACTCAGAGTGCAGATAAACATCGGAGAATTGAAATCGAAACTAACAGAGTTGACAACCAAGATAAGCTCTAACAAAACGAGTCTTGAAGGACTGACGCGAATAAGAGAAAACAACCTTCAACAACATCAGGGCATTCAAAAAGAAATTCGCGAAAACCGCATGAAGATTAGACACCTAAAAAGCGAACACGATAGAATTCTCGGTCAAATCAACGAGAAACAGACAGAACACGATACACTTGCACAAGAAGCTACGCAACTATGGGAAAACCTTGGAGAAAACAGCAAGAAAATACGGGAAACCGAGCTCAAGCTAGACAGTGACAACAAGAGACTGGCATTTTTAAGATCAGAATACCTGAAGAACCAGACAGCCATCAATGTGCGAACAAGAAGACTCAGAGACCTGAACGAGCGAAAGGAACGGTTCGCAGCAACATTCGCTGAACTTGAAAAATCCTATCAGGAGCTTGAAAAAGTCCAGAAAGAACAGAAAACCCAACTGAAAAACCTAGAAAAGAACCTTGAAAGAAGAATCGCACAGAAAGATGCTGCCGAGAAAGAAATTGTCGAAGCAGGCAAGATAGCCGACTCTGCACGCGAAGCAGTCGTGGAGTTTGCCACGCAACGAGAACTGGCGGAAACCGTGGCTGCCGAAGAGAAAGCCCTCAGAAGCATAGAAGAACTGGGCGAACTTGGCGTCATCAAAGGTGTGTACGGAAGACTGCGCAGTCTAGCGAAGATCGATAAGAGTTATCAAAAAGCGATAGAAGCTGCATCGTCAGGATGGCTTGACGCTGTTGTTGTGAAAGATTTTGATGCAGCCTTCACCTGTACAGAAACTTTAAGAAGAATGAAACTTGGACGAATCAAGATCATATCCCTTGAAGGAGCAGCTGCAACAAAACCGGTGAAAATTCCTCAGAAAGAAGGCATACGAGGGGCTGCCGAGGCATTCATAAAGTCGGAAAAAAGCTATGAACCTGCTGTCCGCTTCGTTTTTGGAGACACGCTCATAGTAGCAGATGACAAGACTGCTTTCAACTTGTTAGGCCAAGGCTTCCGAACAGTGACAGTGGAGGGAGATCTCTACGAGATTGGCGGGGCTTTCGAATCTGGATATTACCGGGCTCCAATAGATTTCTCCACCATAATTCCAAGTGAGACAGCCATCAAGAGCTTAGACGAGGCTGTCAATGCGCTTCAGCAGCATCTTTCAAGAAGAAACGATGATATAACTAGTTTTAGAGAGGAAATTGACAGGACACGAGTGGAAATTGCTCGTCTGTCAGAAGCCATAACGACGTTGGACAGGGAAATAGTCAGAGTAAAAAGAAGTGTAAGAAGAACAAAGTCCAATGTCAAACGAGTGGACCACTACATTACTAAAATCACCAAAGAAGTTGAAGAAGAAAAAGCCCAAATGTGGGTTCACAGAGCTGAAAGAAGCTCAATCCTGAAAGAAATGCGAAAACTCCAGAACGAACTGGTAGCTCTAAGAAAGAAAACAGATCCTGGACACATTCAAGAAATGGAAATCAAAAGAGAAAGACTCTCAGAAGAGGTAATAACTCTCAGACAGAAGCTCGGGACAAGCCAAACCGAAATCTCAACGCTTCAGTCGCAGTTCGACAACGTTTTGAGAGTTGGGTATCAAAACTCAAAAATTCAGACTTCAAAAGTTGAAACACAGCTCAGAAGAGTCGAGAAAGAAGTTCAAGAAGCCCTCCAACAGAGAGAAGCATTGAAACAAGAACTCTCACAACTGGAAAAGAGCCGTGTTGAACTTTCAAAGACAGTTTTCTCAGCAAGAGAGGAAGCAAAGAAATTCACCAGCCAGATAGACGAAATAGACAAAGAACTACGCAAGCTTGACGCTGAATATGAACAAGCTGACCGCTTGAACAACCAGCTTCAACTAAACAGTCAAACATCCATCTTGCAGCTTGACCAGTATCGAAGGCAACTGAGACTTTCTGGGTACGAGCATCCGTTGGTCGTGACTCCGAAGCAGGTTGAAGAGGCTGAAACATCGATGAAGATGATGCAGCTGGAACTTGAAAGAATAGGCGCAGTCAACCAGCTTGCATTGTCGCACTATGCAGATCAGATTTCACGCTACAGGGAACTTTCCATGAGAATGAACGAACTTGAAAAGGAAAAGCAGGCAATTCTTAAGTTCATGGATGCGATCGAACAAAAGAAGCGCAAAGTCTTCATTGAGGCTTTCGAAAAAATCAACGAAAAACTGAAAGTATACTTCTCAAGGGTCACGGGAGGCGGCACCGCGACATTGATGCTCGAGAACATTGAAGAACCCTTCTCAGGCGGCATCGACATGATCGTGCAGTTCCCAAACAAACCCTCGATCGTTGTAAGCGGAGCCAGCGGCGGCGAACGTTCAGTATCAGCCGTATCATTTATATTTGCATTGAGAGAGTTCACACCGGCGTCTTTCTACATTCTGGACGAAATTGACGCTCACCTAGACGCGTTCCACGTTTCGAAACTTGCGGATCTTTTGGTGGAAGAATCAGACAAGACGCAGTTCATAGTCATCACGTTGAAACCTGAAATGGTCAACAAAGCGCAGAAAGTTTATGGAGCCTATATGCAAAACGGAGTGTCAAACGTCATATCGGCCAAGTTGCTGGAGGCTTCAGCGTAATGTCATCCACAACGATGAAGAAGCCATTCTATTTGTTTCCTCCATGGAACATACTCTTTGAATTTCACAAACTTGAGAAACTCATACCCTGGAACGTTAACATTGCATTTCTGCTCAGATCGTTTCTTGAAAACATGGACAAAACTGGACAGGTGGACTTCAGAGCATCAGGAGTTGCGCTCGATTCTTCAGCCCTAATATACCTGATGAAATCAAGACTTCTTCTGAAACTCGAAGAACCTCCGCCGCCGCCCAAACCGCCAATGGACTTCTTGCCCCCACCATTATTCTTACCCCTCAGACATGAACTCACCTCCACAACAATCAAAAACCTTCTGGAAGTATTAGATGACGTCTTGAAAGGAGAGCAGTTGATTCGACCCCCACCGATTGTGCCAGACTCGATTTTGCCATCGCCGTCTGAGATACTTCCTCCCCTGGATCTATTCCTGATGGAAATTGAAGTCCAGATGGAGAAACTCTACACCGTACTTTCAGACCGTGTCAAAGGCGCTGGAATAATCGAGTTTTCAACCCTGATCAAGGGAGTAGGACGGCTTGAAGCCATCCGCATATTCATTCTCTTACTTTTCATGGCACAAGAAAGCAAAATCAATCTATGGCAGAACGAAGAGACAGAGGAAATTTACATAACCATTGGAGATTTGAAACTTGGAGCAAATGGAGAACCAAGCACCTAGTCTAGGCGCTGAAGAAAAAGAAGAAGAGGCCCCGGACAAGATTCACGCCGACGCACCTTTAGTAGAGGCTGCGCTGTACGTTGCAGGACGACCGCTAGACCTGAACGAGCTGTGCTCAGTGTTGAAAACACGCTCAAAGAAAAGGGCCAGACGAACAGTTGACACACTCATGCAGGAATACGCAGCAAGGAAAACCGCCCTCGAAATTCTACAATTGAAAGATGAAAGGTTTGTACTGCAGTTGAAAGCAGATTTCACGCCGCACGTCAAAAAGTTTGTTAACAGACCACTGCTTTCAGTAGGCCCCTTGAAAACTCTTTCGTACATAGCCTACAGACAGCCAGTTTCACAGAAAAGAGTCATAGAAGTGAGGGGTCGTCACGCCTACGGCCACATAAAGTCCCTGAAAGATATCGGGCTTGTAGGAAGCGAAAGAAGCGGACGGTCAACGATTCTCAGAACAACCGAATACTTTGCAGACTACTTTGGCCTCAGCTTGGACACTGCAATGATGAAGAAAGAGTTGAAACATGTTTTCGAAGAGCCTCCGAAACAAGAAAACCCTCAAACCTGAAACGGATAGCCTTATATTTGAAAGAACCGTGATAGTCCACACCAAAATCCAACAACAAGGGAGAAATAGAGATGTCCGTTTGGCACGGCGACATGCACAAACAAAAACCATCAGGCGGCAGAAGACACGCCCACAGAAAGAAAAGGAAATTCGAACAAGGCACGTTCGCGGTTGAGACTATCATGGGAGAACAAAAAAGAAAATTCGTAAGAGGCAGAGGCGGAAACATCAAAATCAAGATACTAAGCGAAAAACAAGTCTGCGTCACCGACCCAAAGACAGGAAAAACCGAAAAAACAGAGATTGTACGCGTCGTCAAGAACCCGACAAACATCGACTACAACCGCAGAGGCGTAATCACAAAAGGCGCCGTAGTAGAAACTCCTCTTGGCCAAGCAAAAGTGACTTCACGTCCGGGACAACATGGAGTATTGAATGCCGTCCTCATAAGTTCAGAAAAAAGTTAGCTTCCTATTCGGCCTGCGTTGCAGAACGGATTTTCACGAGCTGTTTTGCAATCATTGCAATAGTCTGATTCTTAGATCCCTTCTTTTCAACAAGAAGCATGCCGGTTTTCAACCAAGGAGTCTTTGAGTACCCGGCATCTAGAACCAGTTCGCATGCTAGACCGAGCTTTTCAGCTGCTTCTTTCACTTCCGTGATCCTCGGAGCGGCAACGGCAAGGCTTTTGGAAACTCTTCTTCCGTCCATTCTGGTTCTGGCTGAATCAAAATAGGTTGGCCAGATGATGATCTTTTCTTGCTTTCGCATTTTTTCCCTCTCCTGCAATTCATTTTTGAGCATAGTAAGCCGTTAGTGCAGCGTTGTTTTTGTCAATCCTGACAAAACCGAACCTTTCAAACTGAATTATGCCGTCCGGTTTCAGCTGCCTGCAGGCGCTCTCGGCCACTCCTTCTGTCAATGTGGCGTCAGGCATCACCACGCTGCAAGGCATGTCTTTGCCTATCAGTATCCAATGAATCAACTGCGCTTTGACTTTCCTTGCATCCTCATAGGACTCGCTTACGAAAACGCCTTCAGCAGAAAAAACGTTTGCCTTCTCAATCTTCACGTTGAACAACTCCATGAGACGAAGCATTGTCCCTACTCTAGACTCGTCAATGTCTTTCCTAGAAACCCACAATGTTACGTGGTTGTCTTCTCCTTGAGGTTTTACCGAGTATTCTCTGAAACCTCTCTCAGGATGATCTGGATGCAAGTTAAGCTTCACATCGAAACTTTTCGGAACCTGCTTGACCGTTAGCTCTATCGGCGTCTGCACAAAGAAGTATCTGTCAGCAGTTGGATCCAGTATTTTTCGGTTGTAGGCGTACAAGTTTTCCCAGCTCAGGATGACGTCTGAAGTCTTCGGTCCTACGTCTTTTATCATCTTCTTGACTGCGTCAGGCTGTATTCCTCGTCTTCGCAAGGCCATGAACGTCGCTAATCGCGGATCATCCCAGCTCTTGTAAACTCCTTCCTGCATCCCCTGCACAATTTTCGACTTGCTAAGGGAAGCCCCTGTTATCTTCAGTCTTCCATAATGTATAGCCTCAGGATACCTCCAACCCAAATGCTTGTACATGTATGTTTGGCGAACCTCATTCGTCAGATGCTCTTTTCCACGAATAATGTGGGTGACACCCATCAGATGATCATCCACACCGGCGGCAAGATTGTAGAGCGGCCAAACCTTGTACTTGCTCCCAACTCTCGGATGAGGATATTTCTGAGTGTCAAGCACCCTAAGGGCGGGCCAGTCGCGAACAGCAGGGTTCGGATGATCCAGGTCTGTCTTAACTCTGACGACGGCTTCGCCTGCTTTGTAGCCGCCCTCAAACATACGTTTCCATCGCTGAAGATTCTCTTCTACCGGCAGGTCTCGGCAATCACACGATCTTTGAGCAAGTATTCTCTTCCGAAAATCTTCAGGCTCACATGTGCAGACGTAAGCGTTTCCATCTTTCAACAGTTTTTCAGCGTGTTCATAGTATATTGGAATCCTGTCGCTTTGAATGTACTCTTCATCTGGCTCACATTCAAGCCAAGCCAAATCCTGTCTAATCAAGTCGTAGAATTCCAACACAGGTCTCTTCAGCTTTGGATCAGTATCCTCGAAGCGGAGAATGAACTTCCCTTTGTACATTCTAGCGTATTCGTGGCATAGCACTATCGCTCTGGCTGAACCTAAATGCAGCACACAGTCAGGGTTAGGCGCATAACGCGTGACTACTTGCGAATACTTGTCAGCATTCGGCAATGGAGGAAGCCGCCTCTCCTCAGTCTTCTCCTTCACAAAAGCTTCAGGCCACTTCTCCTCGGCAATGCGTTTTTGCTCTTCAAACGGGAGACTGTTGACTTCTTGAACGACTTCGTTGATTAGAGTGGATATTTTCTTGACGTTGTCTCTGTACTCTGGTTTTTCACCCATTATCTTCCCGATAACGGCTCCTGGCTGCGCTTTGCCATCATGCTTGACGGCATTCAACAATGCGGATTTGCGAACAAGTTCCCCTAATTCTGCTTCTTCTTTCGACGTCAACAACATTACGCTCTATATTTTTCTTTCAATCAAGAAGACTGCGAAGGCTTTCAGTTTTTCCTTTGCAACCGAAGAGGGCAGCAACGGGTCAACTTCGCTCCAGCTCTTCCTAACCATTTTCTTGGCCTTTTCTTTGGCATATTCTATTGACCCGTAATTCTGCATTATCGTTATGGCCTCATTTCTCAGTTTCTGTTTCGAAGTGTGCAAGTTAAGGATTTCAACCAGTCTGCTCCTGTCCGCGGGATCGGCAACTTTCAAAGTGTGAATTACGGGCAGGCTGCGCTTGCCTTCTGTGATGTCCTGTCCCCGTCCGCCTTTCTTCTCCGCGAATTCGTCGCTGGTCAAATCCAACACGTCGTCTTGTATTTGAAAGCCAATACCTACGCTTTCAGCGTAGCGTCCAAGCTTCCCGGTCAATATATTATCTGCACCGGCTAGGACACTGGCGATTTTCGCCGACATTCTCGCCAAAGTTCCTGTCTTGTAAGCACACATCTGCAAATAATCTTCCTCGCTGATTGTGTCAGCGTTTGCCAAACCCCTGTGCCAAGCTATGTCCATTGCTTGGCCAAGACTCAGGTTGATCATTTCCTGAGTGTAAACCTCGTAAATCCTGCTGAGTGTTTGTGCCGAAAGCTTCTTTCTTTTTTCCAACAGTGGCAGAAGCGGCAAGTAGTACATGGCGTTTCCAGCGTTTATGGCTATGTCCAAACCGTAGATCCTGTAGGTGCAAGGTTTTCCCCTGCGAAGTTTAGATGCATCCTCTATGTCGTCGACCATCAAGGTTCCGTTGTGAATGACTTCAGGTATGATGGCGAAATCAACATGTTCTTCAGGATTCTTGCCCAATGCCTCGCAGACAATCAGGAACAGGGTTGGTCGCCATCTTTTCCCGCCTCTGTCAAGAAATTCCCAAATCGGGTCGGCAACAGTTTTGTTCAACGGTTCCAGATTGTACGAAAAACTGGGCGGGTTTATTTTGAATAGAATAGCATTCTTCGAGAAGACTCTTGGAATATACTTCTCAACGGCCTTGTTTATCAGCGGGGCCTTCTCTTGAAGAAGTTCTTCAATGTCCAAGACTAAGCACCTTGCCTTCGCGCGTAGCTCTCTATGCTGAAGCCCCGCGTGCGCAACCATTCTGATGTCTTACCAGCTATGACAACGGGGGACTTTTTCAATTGCTCAACGGAGTCTGCACCGACAAGAAACATGACATTTCTTAACTCGTCTCTCAGAAGCGAAAGCGTCTTGATCGTCTCCTTTGCGCCCTTAACCGCCGACTGAAGGATCGGTTGGGAGAGACTTGCCAAGCTTGCGCCTAGAGCTAAGCACTTGGCAACATCCACACCGCTACGTATTCCTCCAGAGGCTATAACGGGTATTTTGACCGTCTCAGAAACCTCAACAATGCTTACGGCCGTGGGAATTCCCCAGTCCCAAAACGCGGCGCCTAACCTGCGTTGGGAACTAAAATTCCTTGATTTGGCACGGTAGTATTCAACGGCTGCGAAGCTTGTGCCCCCTGCCCCACTGACGTCTATTCCTTTGACACCTGCGTTTTCAAGTTTCTTTGCCTCTTCAGCCGCAATTCCTGCGCCTGTCTCTTTAGCAATAACGGGCTTGTCCAATTTTTCCGCTAACTCGCCCACGCGTTCAAGAATCCCGTGGAAGTTCGTTTGCCCCTCTGGTTGAGCTGTCTCCTGCAACGCGTTAAGATGTATTGCCAAAGCATCTGCATCGATCATGTCTGAGGCCTTTTTGGCTTCTTTTAGACCATAACCGTTAGCAAACTGTATTCCACCGATGTTTGCAATGAGGAAAGCTGTCGGCGCCTTTTTTCTGGCGATTGCAAAGGTCTTCTCAAGCCTCTTGTCCTCTAATGCTGCACGTTGACTTCCAACACCCATTCCCAAACCCAACTCTTCGATGGCCTCTGCAATTGTCGCGTTGATTCTTTCAGCCTCGTCCGTCCCGCCGGTTATTGCACCTGCGATCAATGGCGCAGCGAACTTGTGACCGAAAACCTTGGAAGAAAGATCTATCTTGTTCCTGTCAATCTCAGGCAACGCCCTGTGAACAAAACTTACGTCTCCAAGACCGGTCGTCACACACTTTGCTTGGACGTTCTCGTTCAATGAAATCCTGATGTGATCTGCCTTGCGTTTCTTTGTTTCGTCTGACAAGGTCTCTATTCCTTCTCTATTATTGTGCCCTTCACTTTTTCCCCTTGAAGAACTCTGCATACATAGCGAGGTTCGGTGGCGTTGACAATTGTCACCGGTATCTTCTGTTCGATAGCCGGAATGAGTTCGGCCATTTTACCAAACATTCCGCCAGTGACATCGCATGCTGTAGCCTTGCCGAGTTTTCCTTGCAGCTTCCTCAGTTCTTCAAGCGTCAGATGCTCGAACATTTTTGCAGTTTTATCAAGTTTTGGATCCGCATTGAAGACTCCATCTTCATCTATACCTATTATTATGCTTCGTGCGTTGAACTTTATCGCAAGTGCTGAAACAAGCTGGTCGCCTGACAATATTGTGAATCCCAGTTTTGTATCCAAAACTGCGTCTCCGTAGAGGACCGGTGTGAAACCCAGTTTCAACAGTGCTTTTACTGGGGCGTCCTCGAATTGTTTGATTCGGCCGTTTTCTGTAATTATGCATGATGATGGTGTAATGCTGACTGCTGGCACATTGTGCCAAACAAGTGAGTCCACGAACAATCCGTTCAGCACCGTCATGACGTGATGGGTTTCGGAGAAACCTATCTTCTGCAACTCTTCTTTGTATCCATCTTTTATTTTGTACTTTTCTGCTACGGGGTGACCGAAGCTTCCGCCGCCGTGGATGATTATCAGGTTTTTGATGTTGGCATTTTGTATTTCCTCTGCCAAGCGGTTTATTTCATGCGTCTTAGCCGCAAGCTCTCCGTTCTTATCGGTTATCACTGAACCGCCGATTTTCAACACCGTAGGTTTAGGCTCGCTCAATCCTTACACCTTCATCTGTCTTTCTAGCTATGAAAGGTCTGCCGCCAGCTCTCATGATTGCGTCAAGGACGCCTTGAAGTTTCTCATTATTTGCCAATGCGATCATGCATCCTCCTCCGCCAGCGCCGGTCAGTTTCGCTCCCAATGCACCTGCTTTCTTAGCCGCGTTTATCAGCCATTCAAGGGATTCGTCTGACACTCCTACTCCGTAAAGCAGAGCGTGATTAATATTCATCAAGTCGCCGAGCGTTTTCAGGTCATTGTGTTTGAAAGCGTCCAGTGCTCTTAAGACAATTTCCCTAGCCGCTTTCCTTATTAACTCAACAATCTGCGGATAGTTTCCCGTAATTGTTCTTACCTTGTCAACTTGAACTTTCGTTGATCTCTCAACACCCGTGTCCCCAATGACAAGAGGGATCTCCGTCTTCACTTCAAGAGGCTTGAATCCGGTGTCGGTTTGAAATAGAAGAGTCCCGCCGAAAGTCGCTATCGCCGGATCCACACCTGAAGGGGTTCCATGCACCACTCTCTCGGCTTCGAGAGCAACGCGGAAGACGTCTTCCTTCGACATTTTCACGTTTAGAAGCGCACCCACGGCAACCGTTACAGCAGCCACCACTGCGGCCGAAGAGCCTAGTCCAGCACCAACTGGAACGGTTGAATTGATTTCAACATCTAAACCAACGTTGTCCTTATATGCAGCTAGGACCTTTTCCACCGCCACCTTCACAGGTTCAAACTTCAACTTCGCTTCTCTCATGTCACCCTGCTCAACTTTGAAGATTCCATCTTTGAAGTAGCCTCTTAAATTCAGGTTCGCCGACCGCACGTGGAGGCATTTGTCGTCGCTGTGATCCACCGTTGCGTAGGCTCTTTTGTCTATGGCTAGAACGATGGCCGGTTCACCATAGACGACGAAGTGTTCTCCGAAAAGTATGATTTTCGCGGGAGCTGAGGCAATGACCCCCATTCTACACCACTATTTTGTGAAACATACGGCTGCGTACCCGACGACGCTTGAGTAGTCGCCAATTACATCTCCACTGGTCTTATAGCATAATAATTTTGCCTCTTTCACTCCCAAGACTTTTGCAGCCGTGATAAGAGCCGCTATTGGCCCATAACCGCAAGCAGTAATGCGATTAGCTTCAACGGTTGAATAGAATCGAGTCTCATCCAACGCTTCTATAGCTTCAAGAGCTTTTTTATCCTTCCGTTCCGCGCGTTCCTGAGTCTCATAGTGAGTCATGTCCGACGAGGCTATGATCACAGCATTCCTCTGCGCCGCAACCTTCGCAACAGCTTCCCCAACTTCTCGCGCTGAAGACAAATCCTGCATAAGAAAACAGATTGGCACAATCTTGAAGTCTGAACCATAAAGATACTGAAGAAAAGGAAGCTGAACCTCAATCGAATGTTCAAAACTATGAGCAGAATCATCAACATCAACTATTTTGGCTTCAGTGGTGAGCTTATTGGCCAGTTCACCGTCTATTTCAACATCACCCAGCGGGGTGCGCCAGAAACCTTCATTCATAACAGCTAAACCACTGCCTAGGCCCGTGTGGTTTGGTCCGAACAGGAAAACAACATCGGGTTTCCCGTCGAGAGCCAAATGGTAATAGGAATGAGCTGCTACAGGACCTGAAAACATGTAACCAGCATGTGGACAAACGAGCCCTACGATTTTTCTAGGGCCATTCTTGTTGACTTCCGGCAGCTTTCCAGGTCCAAGTCTGCTCAGGAAACACCCTTTTATTTGTCGTCTCAGAGATTCGGGGTTATCCTCATAGAAGGCTCCGGCTTGGCAGGGATGCCGAACCTTCGGCATCGGGTTAAATCTCCCCCTCTTCCTCCCTAGCAATCTTCGCCTCAAAATCGTCGATTGTAACTTGCGGATCCTTGTCAGCCGGCAGTTCTCCCCGCTCCCGCAGCACTTGCCTTGCCAAGAGCCAGTAGATTACGGCTAAAGCCCGTCGTCCCTTGTTGTTGGTGGGAATTACCAAGTCGACTCCGACGAACTCGTTGTCTGTGCTGCACAGAGCAACTACGGGTATGCCGACCGAAGAAGCCTCTTTGACTGCTTGAGAGTCTGCCCTAGGGTCGGAAACCATCAGCACATCTGGTTCAATTCGGTTGGGGTACAGTGGGTTTGACAAGAGTCCAGGTATGAACCTTCCAACTACAGGAATTGCACCTGTGACTTGGCAGAATTTAGTAACAGGTTCCTGCGCGTAAAGCCTTGCGGCCGCAGCAGCAATCTTGGCAGGCTCGAACCTAGCTAGAAACTTGGCTGCCACCCGTATCCTATCATCAGTCTTCTTAACATCCAGAACAAAAAGACCGTCAGGCCTGACACGATAAATGAACGGTTCCATATCCCCAGTTTTCATTCTAGTTCCAATGTGTATACCAGCGGACAACAGCGTATCTTGGGGCAAGAGAAGCTCTTCCTCAGGAGTCACTGGCGCAGCGGCTTCTGCGGTCTCAGGTTTCTCTTCTGGCTCTGCTGTTTTCACTTCCTCAATCTCTTCATTAATCTCTTCTTCTTTGCTTTCTTCTTCAGGTCCCACTTTGATTTCATCGTCTTCTGACAAATTTCTTTACACTCCTTTCAATATTTCAAGGTCAGCCATTTTGGCTCGATCTCCGAGAAACTCCTCGATCCGTATGAGTTCATTCATTTTTGCCGTCCGCGCGGCTTCGACGACTCCAGCTTTGATTATTGGACATCTGAAAGCCACAGCAAGTTGTGCTATATGCCAATCGCACGTATCCCCTGAACGGTGAGACATCACTGGAACATACCCGTGTCTATGTGCCATTTCAACAGTTTCCCATGCATCTGAAAGCGTACCCACCTGGTTGACCTTGATTATGATGGCGTTGCCCGCATGCGCTTTTACTCCACGGCTCAGTCGTTCGCTGTTTGTGGTGAAAAGGTCGTCGCCGCAGACCAGGCAATTCTTAATTTTCTTGGAGAGCTCTGCAAAGCTTTTGAAATCTTCCTCATGGAATGGGTCTTCAACGTAGGCCAGGCGATACTTTTTCGTCAGTTCAATCACGTATTCCAGTTGTTCACCTGAGTCGCGCTTCTTGTCTTCCCGCTGGTAAGTGTATTTCTTCTCCCTATTGCTCCAGAGCGAGGATGATGCAAAGTCGATGCCCATGCCGCATGCGAAACCCAATTCGCCGCTTATTTCTTCACAGGCTTTGGCCAAAATTTCAAATGCCTCAGCGTTTCCAATATTGGCCACCCAAGCTCCTTCGTCGCTTCTTCCGCCGCTGAAAAGCTTATCCTTCTTGCCGAGCATTTCACCGATTCTTCTGTGAACCTGGACATTCGCCGAAACAGCTTCCAGAAACGAATCAGCACCATGAGAAAGAACCAGGAACTCTTGTATATCGGGGGATTTTCCACCTGTGTGTTGGCCACCGCTTATCGTATTCCCCAACGGATAGGGAAGTTCATGCGCCACGTGTCCGCCTAAGTACTGAAAGAGAAGAAGACCATTCGAGTTTGCAGCTGCTTCTGCGCTTGCTAAAGAAATTGCGAAGGCAGTGTTTCCACCTATCGACCTGAAGTCTTTTGAACCGTCGAGTTCATGCAATGTCTTGTCAATTTCTTCTTGGCAGTCCGCGTTCAAGCCTACTATTTCCGGCGCTATGAGGTCATCAACTCTCTTAATTGCCTGTTCAACCCCGCCCTGTGGATAATAGACAACTTCCGCTTTTCCGCGGCTTTTTCCGGCAGGCGCAGCAATTCTTCCAAAACCTTGGGCAGTAATTATGTCGACTTCTATCGTTTCTTCTCCGCGATTGTTGAAGACTTTTCTTGCTATAATATCCTCAATTACTGCCGCCATGATTTTCCCACAGGCTTCCTCAATAATAGCTTCTTGCCTCTTTCCGTTTCTCAGCTTCTTCATAAAACCGGAGGACTTCGTCCAAAATCTCTGCGTGCGACAGCAACATCCGTCGGCAACAGTACCGTTTTACTCCGAGACTGTCCAATATTTCACCTGGATTTTCACCAGCTTTGACTCTTCTGGTGAATTCCTCCCATTTGTCCCCAATCAATTTGCCACAAGTAAAACATCTTACAGGTATGATCAATCCATTTCAACCCTCTTTATCGGTAGCTCTTCTGGTCTCTCGCCCGAGCACCCGGCCCTCCAAATTTCTTGGTTTCCTTTTTCCTTGAATCTCCTGCAATCATCGTTCTGTCATATTCTACGTAAACTGAACGTAAATGAGTGCTCTTGGTCCACTTCAAAATAGCGTTTGCAATTGCCGTTCGTGCGGCCTCGGCCTGTCCCATGTAGCCTCCGCCTGAAGTCTTCACGTCTAAGTCCAATTGCTTCCAAACCTCGTCTCCAGCTTGTATAAGTGGCTCCATCATTTTTTCACGTGCAATTTCAGGCTCATAGATCTCCACTGGGACTTTGTTTATGTAGACTCTTCCAATACCCTGTCTCACCACTGCACGTGATAGGGCAGTTTTTCTTTTTCCACTCACGACCAAAGTTTTCTTAGCTGGCATGTTTATTCACCTGGATTCCATCCTATTTCCTTTGAGAATTCCCCTACTGTAAAGTACGAGCATTTCAACTTCTTCGCCTGAGCGTCGGCTACCGTTTCCATTTTTTGGGTCTTCAGGTCTTCCGGTACGCCGATGAATACTTTGAGGCGTTTGTAAGCTTGCTTCCCCTTTGGTTGTTTGAACGGTAGCATACCTCTCACGGTTTTTCTGACAACTCTGTCAGGCCTCCGATAATGGAACGGCCCGCGACCGACGCCGCCTACTTCCAGGAATTCCTTGGCTTCACTTACTTTGCTTCCCTTTCTTCCTGAAATCACGGCTTTCTCGGCGTTGACTATCACTATTTCCTCGCCGTTCAACAGTCGTTTGGCAATTTGGGTTGCCATCCTGCCTAGAATAAGCCCGTTAGCATCAAAAACAACGATTGGCTTGCTTGTTGTCTCCATTTTTTCACCCGATTATTTTCACTTTTGAGCCTTTTGGATTTTTCTTGACGAGGTCAATGAAGGATATGCACTTGCCTCTGGCTGCTTCTATTTTGTCCTTTGCCTTGGCAGAGAAGCCAAATGCGGTTACCGTTATGGGATGATCTATTTCACCTGTGCCTAATACTTTGCCAGGGACAACTACTGTTTCCCTTTTGTTTGTGAACCTGTTTAGGCGGCTTACGTTCACCGGAACAGTTCTCCTTCTAGGTCTGGCCAAGCGTTTGGCAACGTCCCGCCAGATTTCCACGTTGTTTGTGTTACTTTGCTTTTTCAGAAACGCGATTAATTCTATCAGTTCAGGGTTTGTAGCCTTAGTCTTCTTCACTCTTCTTCACCTTGATTTCGCCTTCAAGTTCTTTCAGCTGCTTATCCAGGATCTTAATGGATTCTGTCATGACCCGATCAGGATCAAGTGCTCCTGTGGACTCTAGACTGAATATGAACGCATCTTCTTCTCCAGAGACCTCTATTGCCGGAGGCTTTTCTGGACAAGCTTCAGCGCAGTCCTGACAAAGCGTACACGCCATCAAATCGCGAACCTCAATCTTGTTGTCAGTCTTAATCAGGACCTTCTTAGGACACATTTCAATGCATTTTCCACAAACGCTGCACTTCTTGCTAATCATGATTTTCGGGAAATACTTGTACGCGCACATCGAAACTGGCTGCCATTTGGCGTGATTTTTGCCTTTTCCAAGCCTCGCGTAAGCCTCAAGCCGTATCTTCTGTTCCTTAGCCAGCTTCACAATCGGAATTTTGTCGCTCACCTGCACAACCGTCTCGCTTTCAGACTTAAGGTCGCCTGAATAGATGGTTCTTGACCCTTCCTTTGATTCAACGTCTAGCGCAAGCGTCACCCTGCAAAGGTTGCATCCAAATTCGCTCTTGCAAGGACATTCTTCAGGCAAGTTATAGCTGTCAAGGTCAGTCTTAAGCGGGACAAGCCCAAGCCTATGCGCTATAACTTCATCTTGAAGCACCGAGGAGTTCTCAACCATAACGATCTCGTCTATGGCCATACAAGGAACTTCTGATGTCACTATTCTTCTCAGTGCGTTCATATACGGAACGTTCACTCCTTGAATCAGCAAACGTAGATGTTCATCATCTTTTTCAAGTACTTTTATTTCCACTTACTTGGACACTCCATGCTAACCAGTGTGCCGTTCAATAGAACATTGGAGCATTATTTCAATTTTTCTGTCAGAAGAAGAACGGTTTGAACCTGTTAAACTCTTCTTCCCCTTCTGCCGCCTGGTCTTCTTGTTCCATCATGCGGGATAGGCGTGACTTCTTCTATGCGCTCTATTCGGAAACCTGCTCTTGCCAAAGCCCTAATGGCTGCTTGGGCGCCCGGTCCAGGGGTTCTCGGCCCCGCGCCTCCTGGAGCTCTGACCTTTATGTGTATTGCAGTTATGCCCTTGTCTTTCGCAACGTCAGCCGCCAGTGACGCCGCACGCATAGCCGCGTATGGCGAGGATTCCATTCTGCTTGCTTTCACAACCATGCCTCCCGATGTTCGTGCGATGGTTTCTGCACCGGATATGTCGGTCATGTGAATTATCGTGTTGTTGTAGGAACTGAAAATGTGAACAACTGCCCACTTCTCGGTCTTCTTGCTTGAACTCAACTCTATTCTTCCTCCTCTGCCGCACCTCTCTCAGGACCAGCTCCTGTCTGAGGAGCCACAGTTATCGTCTGGCGTAACGGATGGTTTGGATTGGCCAATGAACTTTGAGCCATGTATCCAATCCGAGTCTCTTGAGGCTTGGTCACCAAGTAACCGGGTATCTTGACCCTTTGCCCTTCGATCGTGATGTGGCCATGAGTTACTAGTTGACGAGCTTGCTGAGCAGTCTTTGCCAAGCCTTTGCGCAAAACGATCGTCTGCAACCTACGTTCAAGTATGTCTTCGATGGTCAGGTCCAAGACGTCGTCCAAAACAGCTGTCTCAGGCAGAACACTTAGTCTCTTCAAACGGGCCAGAAGTTCTTCTTCCATTTTCTTGCGTTCCTCAGGTGTTTTTCCGATGAGTGAACGAGCGTTACCCCTGAACTTTGACAGAATTGTCTCGTGCCGCCAAAGTTCATGCTTGTTTCTCAAACCATATTGGCCGATAAGCTTGAGTTCTGACGCCATGATATCTGTTCGCCAGGGAAACCGCGGAGTGTCATACTTCTTTTTCTGCTTCCTAATGTCGCCCATTACTTCTTACCCTCCGCTGTTGCCGGTCTCTGCATAAACGTCTTCTTCTTGACTCCCATAGCCTTGCCCGCTCTGCCTGTGGTTTTGGTTCTCTGCCCTCGGACTCTCAGGCCATAGGCGTGTCTGTAGCCGCGCCAAGATTTTATCCCTTTCATCTGCTCTATATCCATCTTGGTTCTGAGAACAAGATCAGCGCTTATCAGATGCCCGTCCTTCCCAGTTTCCGAGTCTTTTCTTCTATTCAGGATCCAACCCGGCAAACCATGTCGAGCGGGATCTTTGATCACGTCCTCCATTTTCTCTATGTCTGTTTCTGTTAGGAAACCGGCTCTTTTGCCCGGGTTTACGTCCGCCTTCTTCAGTATTGCATTTGCCAGACTTAGACCTATCCCTTTGACTTTTGACAGCGCGTAAGAAGCCTTCAACGTGCCGTCGACGTCGGTGTCTATGATTCTAAGTCTGTATCGAAATTCTTCTGACATTAATTGCCATCCATTATAGGCTGAAGCTAACTACGAAATAAACCGTAATTTATATAAGAATATCGGTTTTAAAACAAAGATTGCAGTTTTCCCGTTTACGTATCCGCGTTGGCCGGTCAGGGACTCGTTTTTCCAAAGTTGTTTGAAATCAGAATAGCATCATAAATGTCCGCTACATTATCGCTGTTGACGTCTGCGTTGGAGTTCCAGTTCGAGTTGCCGGGTATGGAGTAATTCACAAAAGAGCGCTAGATGCCGACAGGCTTTTGGGTTGGTGTCCCTTTCTATTATAACTGGAGATTATCGTGGTTCATAAGATAGAGGTTTACATTAGAAATGACAAAGTTCCTGTCCCTCAAGAGTTCGTTCGGTCAGTAGTTGATCACCCGTGCCTTGACAGGCAAGTCTCAAAAATCGAGAGAGTCATGCCACAAAGTGATGAACTGGCCTTGAAGTGTGCACGAGAATTTGCAGACAGCAAGGGCATACCCGTGGAAGTTTGCGACATCAATACGTTTGGTGGTAGGATCAAGGCTTGGATGAAGGGTGTGAATACCTCACCGACGATAATAGTCGGCAATTCTAGAGTTCAAGGAGAATTTACTCAAGAACAACTCAGAAGTAAGCTACAATCCTGCAGTACTCAATGACAAGCCTCAAGCTTGCGTGGGAACTTGCCTATGTCTAGCGTGCGCGAGCTGCGCGTTGAACAGAGCCTTTTCGAGGTTGATTCATGCCATGGTGGGTTTGGTGTCAGCGTGCCCAAGTACTTGATGAACACGTGTCAAATCCTTTGTGGTATTCCCTCGTAGCTTTCCAGTTGTCTGAATGATGGAAAGTTTGGCGAGGGTCGGTGTTTACTATCCCCTCCTAGGTTTGTATGTATCATGAATATTCGGATCCAAATATGCACCCTAGCGCGCGGCCAGTTCCATGTTGAAAAAGCCAAACCGTCGAAGAAGCATGCAAGGCTTGATGAGGTTGGCTTCGAGCTTTTGACACTTTAGATGGAGTGCACTTGCACCGAAGGGGGGAGATGACGATGGGAGAATTGAGGTATAATATCTTATAATAAGTCATAAATCGTAATATAGGTTAAATCTTTTAAGGGTGTACGATATAATCAGAAAGCAGAAAAAACACAAGTTGGTGTAATGATGAAAACAGATCGAGAAATGGAGAAGGCCAAGCATATACTGACCGATCCTAAACTGGCGGCAATAAAGGCGATGCTGGAGAAAGACCATGCCATAGACTGCATACTACTGCTTCACATGGACCGTGGAAAATGGAAGGAAGCAAAAGACTTCATGCGCGAGAACAAATTGACCCTCAGCGACGGCACCTTCAGGGCTAGAATGATTGAAATCGAACAGTTGGGCTTGGCGAAAAGTGAAAAAATAGACCCGCTGAAGAAACTCTACAAGAAGACGGAGCTGGGCGAGAAAGCGGCAAAGCTTTTGTTTGACTTTTTCGACAGACTGGAACATTAAGCCTCGGAGCATAACTTCTGGCTGCTGTTGCACACTTCATTTCTTTATGTTCTCTCAATTGTGGTGCCGATGTTCTTTTTGTAGTTGCGAGTATTGGTGTTTTACAAATAATGAATCTTGTGTAGTGAGTCGTAAGATTTAAATCTCGCACTTCCCCTAGCATACATACCAGTCCCAAAAGGAGGGATGAAAAGAAAAATGAACAAAAGAAGCAGAAAAGCCCTAAGCCCCGTAGTAGCATCAATCATACTCATCGCTGTCACAGTCGCAGTCAGCATCGCCGTCGCAGCATGGATGGGAGCCCTAACATTCTCGTTCACATCAACAGAGCAAATTAACATAACCAACATGAATTTCGACGTTAACGCCAAGATAATATCGGTGACCGCAAACAACACTGGAACAACCTCGGTAACAATCAACGAAGCCTGGGTTAACAGCGTAAAACAGACCACCGTTAAAGATGACACACTAGCCGATCTTCCAGTGACAATAAGCGCAAACCAGGGAAAGATCTTCAATATCACCTTGTCCTCAATGAACGCTGGCTACAGCTACCAAGTGAAACTCATATCCTCAAAAGGCAACACATTCCTGTACACTGCAACAGCGCCCAGCTAGTTTCCCCTTTGCTTGTTGAAATCGGGGGTAGGGTAAAAAATTCCCCAATTTCCCTTTGTTTCCAATTTGGAGGTGTAATGAATGGCAATTGAAATAAAAGAGTATGGTTCGGCGACAGATATCGCAGAAACACTCGATAAGGGAATCTCTGAAACGAAAAGTACGCTGGGCGAATACCTGCGTCGATTAGACGACATCAGGGCCCTGGCTGAAAAATCAAAGAAAATCCATGAAGTAGTCATGAAGCTTGCAGGAAAGAAGGCAACATCAGAAAGCCTGGGTGAAATCTCAATCGGCTCACTGAGCATAGTTTTGGACGCTAACCCGTTCCACGAATTGACAGCCATAGAGCAAGTTGTCCGTAGCCATCAGGAAAGACTCCTGGTCCTGCAAAAAGCTCGCGAAGCATTGAAGTGGCTAGATCAGCTGGGAGACACTGAAGGCCTGAAGTACCTCGTTGTTGAAAACGACGGAGTTCCTGAACGAATACTCTTCAGAATATCATAGGCGAAAAATGCGAAGTGAAAATCAATGGACAACGAATTCTACCCGTTTGCCCTAAAGAATACTCTGGACGAGATGCAAAAGATCTGCCCTGAAATTAAGACTGCCTTCGCACTTGACGGAAACCGTAAATTAATAGCGCGAGGCGCAAATACCCCCGAAAACAGTCTTGCCCGCGCTATAGAACTCTTTGGAGAAGTGTTGGAGAAGGCCGAAGCCATAGGCGGAGTCGAGGACATAACTATCCAGGGCACAGACGGGAAGCTTAACGTTTCTCACATGGAGGAAATTTACCTCGTCACAGTCACTTCAAAGAAAGCCGACTTGAACTATGTAAACACGGTAACCCGCGTTCTTGTTCCGACGGTTCTGAAACTCCTCGAAAAACTCGCCCCTGCCCCCGTCAAAAATAATTCTCCCATTCTTGAAAGTGAACTTGAAACTCCGGTTGTCGAACGAACCGAAGAGCCCGAAGCATCGCCTGCTGAAGAGGCAGAACCTGAAAAGCTTGAAGAAATAGCAGAGTCTGAGCAAAAACTGGACAAGACCCTTCCTGAACCACCCGTCACCCAGTTCCTGGTAGAAGAACTGAAAGGACTACTTGCTCCCTCAGACACCGTGCGCGTAGACAACAGCGTAATTGAACAATGGAAAGAACTCTACGAAGGCAAAAGCATAGAAGAGGCTGACGTTGAAACGTTCACGGGAAAGTCACTTCGCTGCAAGGTCAAACCCATAAAAGACGGAAAGCTTGAAGGACAAGGAAAAATCCAGATACCCAGCAAGCTACAGCTTGTCTTAGACATTAAGAAGGGTGAGCTTGTAAGGGTCAAACCCGCGATTGAGTGATGGAGGTTTATGTGTTATGGTGAAGAAAAGAAGAGAGACCGATGAAGTTACGACTACCGATGAGCCTATAGCCATCGAGACAGCGGCCTACGAAAGCAAATTACGTGAAAACCTGGAAGAAATCAAGAACTACGAAGGAGTGGTAGGTTACATACTGAGAAACACTACGTCCGCATCAATCGACCTCAAAGAGCCGGTGAAAATAATAGACTACGCAACTCTGTCTTCCACCGCATTTGACGCAACGGAAGAGTTTTCACGGCTTTTCGAACTTGGTAATGTTAAAGACATAGTCGTCAACGGCAAAAACCTCAAGATGCTTTCTCTTGCCGTCGAAGAAAACAAGGTCAGCGTCTTCATGGAAAACAACGCCGACGTCGAAAAGGTTCTTAAAAAACTCCAAGCAGTCTAAGATCCAAATACCCCGTTTTTTGTGCATTTTTGATGCAATATTCTCCATACACCCCGTTTTTCAGAACATTTAAATTAGCGCATTCATAATATAGGTTGAGAGAAAGGAGTCGCTAATAGCCCTAGAAGGTAGGGGCTATACGGGGAGTTCATTTGGTCGTCAGTAAGAACAATGACAGCAACAACCATCGAGGAAACCTAGACATAATCGCGGATATTTTGGATGCGTCTCATGGAGGCGTGAAGAAAACGTTCCTGATGTACCGTTGCAACTTGAGTTTTAAGCAGCTGAAGAATTATTCGCATTTTCTGCTCGGCAATGGACTGCTTCACATTGTTGCGGAAGAAGAAT